>Ga0066256_1000192_pt1 | contig 260924 bp, 208 predicted proteins | sample ThiBio_1000_biof_FD_87107 | JGI IMG/M metagenome (GOLD analysis project Ga0066256, IMG submission 87107) | Wastewater bioreactor microbial communities from Cape Town, South Africa - Thiocy_expt_1000_biof (version 2) | ecosystem: Engineered > Bioreactor > Thiocyanate-remediating >...
TACTCACCCCGGTGTTCCTGCACCAGGCGAACCGCCCGTTCACGCACTTCCCGGGAAAACTTATTCGATTTGTTCATGGCTCCATTCTCTCAAGAGTTGGAGCCTCCTCAAAACCCGGGGCGGTTCACAGCGAACTTTCCGAAACCGTTGTTCGACCACTTCGTGGCGCAGCTCGAGAGCTTCCTCTTCTACTACATCTTCACCAAGACGCCGACCAAAGATCTCGAACGCAGCTTTTCCCAATGGGCCGACGAGCTGCGTGCGATTGCGGAGACGACTGACCCGGTGAAACAGAAGGTTCAGCTGAACGCCTTCGTTGCCGACCGCTTTGAGAAGAACATGGCGGGCAAGTCACAGGAACTGGCCGACGCCCTCAAACGCTTCACTTTGTATTCGATGCAGCAGTACCGCACGCGCTACCTGCTGGCGCGGCTGACCCAGCACGTCGAGATGGCATTCAGCGGCCTTAAGAACCCAGGCAGTCTCGAGCCCTTCACCAAGCTGGAGATCGAGCACATCTTGCCCGACAACCCGAAGCCGGAGCTGCGTGCCACGTGGGCAGCAGAGAACCCGAATGCGGTCTACGACGACTACAAGAATCGCCTCGGCAATCTGACCTTGCTGGAAAAACCGATCAACATCGTCGCGGGAAATGATTTCTACAAGGCCAAGCAGGCAGAGTACGGCAAGAGCGGCAACTACCTGACGCGCAGTCTGGTGGCGCTGACCGAGGTCGGCCAGAACACATCGATTTCCCGGATCAACGCCAAGCTGGAGGCTTTTCCTGCGTGGACTGCCACGTCTATCGAGAAGCGCCACGCGCTGCTCATCGCGCTGGCGCAGGAAGTCTGGAAGACGACGCCAGCTGACGTCTGATGATGGAGGTCTATCGACATGAGTAATGCATCAGCACCTGCGCCGATGTGCGATGACTGCAAGGCCTTGATTGGCGCGTCGCGAAGCACCAAGCCTCATGCAAATCTCGAGTACAAGGACGGCAGAAAGGTTTCGTCGATGATGGGCGCTGCCGATGAGGCGTACTACCGCTGCAAAGTGTGCGGCCACGAATGGCTGCACGAGACCGGATCTTGCGGCATGGGTTGGGTTGCATAGTTGTGGCGACTCGCATGGCGAGATCAACCCACAATGACGTGCCGTGAAGATTATGGACAGAATCGATATCGACACTTGGGCAACCATCAGCGCTGAAGGTTGGAGCTCCCTCCTTCTGGGCAACGGCGCCAGCATTGCCATCCACAAGGAGTTCGCATACCCAACACTCCATGGCATTGCTGATGCAAAAGGACTGCTCGCCACTACTGCCCCAATATTCGCCAAGCTCGGGACAACCAACTTCGAGCATGTTCTGCTCGCGTGCTGGTATGCCGAGCACGTAAACGGGGCATTGGGGGCACCGTCGGCCGCCATCTCCGCAGCCTATGAGGAGGTTCGCACAGCGCTGATCGAGGCCGTGCACAGCGTGCATCCGGTGCATGCCGATGTTGCCACCGACCTGCAGCGGGTCGGTGCGTTTTCGAGCGCGTTTCCCACGGTCGTCAGCCTGAACTACGACCTCACCTTGTACTGGGCCATGCTGCTGTTCAACGCGGCGAATGGGAGTTGGTTCAAGGACGCATTCCACGACGGGGAGTTCCAGACGGATTGGGAATATCTGCGGCGACCCTATGGGCACGCTGCAGGAGCAACATTGGTTTTCTACCCTCACGGCAGTCTTGCGGTTGCGCGTGACTACCTCGGTGATGAGACAAAGCTCGCGGTTGGGGCGGGAGGCGATTTGCTTGACACGATCACCCGCAGGTGGGTGTCAGGGCGCTACGTTCCGGTGTTCGTTAGCGAGGGAACCAGTCAGCAGAAGGTCGCTGCGATCCGCCGGAGTCACTATCTGACGAATGTGTATGAGGAGGTGCTGTCGGCGCTTGGGGAGGGACTGGTCGTCTATGGCTGGAGTTTTGACGAACGAGACCAACACGTGCTTGATGCCATCGCGGCGAATCCGCCGAAGCGAATGGTGGTCTCCGTGTTCACTGGTCAACCGGAACCGGATCAGCAGGCTTTCTGCCATCAGGTGCTCAGGGCCGCTGGCCGGTCATTGCCAGATACCGCTGTGACGTTCTTCGATTCGCAGAGCCCAGGTTGCTGGAGCAATTTATGATGACGTGCTGAACACTTCTGGCTCGATGAGATGACACAGAGTGCTTGGGTCAATTCCGGCTTTTCGTCAATTCCGGGCCGTTCAAGGCTGTCACAGAACGTGCCACAAACATGCCACAGGCCATGGATTGAACCGGAATTGGCAAACGCCCATCAGGGCGTCGACCGTCTAAATATCTGATCTTAAACAGAAATTCCGGTGAACTGGATGGTGGCTATGGGTGGACTCGAACCACCGACCCCGGCATTATGAGTGCCGTGCTCTAACCGGCTGAGCTACATAGCCAGAATTCTTGATTGTACTGCCTTGACCCTCGCGCCGTGCGGGCCGTGCTGCAAGCGGCTGCGCGTTAGGCTGTGCGTGCTGGAGGCACTGAGGGGTCACGGATTCTAGAGGTTGCGGTGTGTGTGTCAAGCGTTGCGCTGGCCTGGCGGCGGTCGGGCCAAGGCAAGGATGCCTTGCTGCCGTCCTTTCGCCTATGGAAGAATCATTGTTGATGGCGGGATGTCGCTGTTGGCAATGGTCTCTCGCGAGGTGTTCGCTGCGCATGACCAGGCCGCCAGCCTGCCAAACAAGGAATTTCAGCGTGATTGATCCAGATGGCTATCGTCCAAATGTCGGCATTGTCCTGATCCGGGATGATGGCCGCGTGTTTTGGGCGCGCCGGGTCAATCGTGACGGTTGGCAGTTTCCGCAGGGCGGGATGCGTACGGACGAGACGCCAATCGAAGCCATGTATCGTGAGCTCGAAGAAGAAACGGGGCTGCAGCCCGAACATGTGGAAGTGCTGGGAGCAACGCCGGGCTGGCTGCGCTATCGGTTGCCGAACCGTTTCGTGCGGCGCAACGTGCGCCCGACCTGCGTGGGCCAGAAACAAGTCTGGTTCCTGCTGCGCTTTACCGGCGAGGAAGCGCATTTCCGCCTCGATGCCAACGAGAAACCCGAGTTCGATTTGTTCCGCTGGGTCGATTTCTGGTATCCGAGCGAGCACGTTGTCGCGTTCAAGCGCGACGTCTATGAGCAAGCCCTGCGCCATCTGCAGCCATTGGCCGAGGCGTTCTGCAAGATTCCCTTGGTCGAATCGCGGACAGGCGCGGATCTTGACCCGGAGCCTGTGTTTTCGCGGTGACCGGCGCCTGCTGCACCAAGGTTGTTGACAATCATTCGCATTTGCATTTGAATGGCGCCAGTTCCCAAAGGGTTTTGGCGATGTACGTGTGTATCTGCAACGGAATAACCGACACGACCATCCGCGAAGCAGCTGCGCGGGGTGTCGATACGCTCGAAGAATTGACCATGCGCACCGGCTGCGCCAGCGGCTGCGGCAGTTGTGCCGACGTCGCCCGCGAGATTCTGGCCGAGGCCCGGCCGCGTGCGCAGCGCGACTTTGCCCTGTCGTTTGCCGTCGCCGCCTGAGCAGCGCCAAGCAAGCGCACTTCGTCCTGCCCCAGGATCGAACCGAACGCCATCCACGCTACACGTGCCTGCAACGTCCCAACTGTCTCCCGGTACGCGCCACGACACACCTCCTCAGCAAGATCCCGCCTCGTGAACTCGACCAAGGCGCTATAGTTGCGCTCTTGCCGCGCTTTGGCGGCAACCCGTTTCCGGAATGGAGAGCGCGCATGAAAGGCGATGCCAAGGTCATCGAGCACCTGAACAAGTCCCTGCTCAATGAGCTGACTGCGATCAACCAGTATTTCCTGCATTCGCGCATGTACCGCAACTGGGGCTATGCCGAGCTTGCCGAGCACGAGTACAAGGAATCGATTGACGAGATGAAGCATGCCGATCGGCTGATCGAGCGCATCCTCTTTCTCGATGGACTGCCGAACCTGCAGCAACTCGGCAAGCTGTTGATTGGCGAGAAGCCGAGCGAGGCGATGGCGTGCGACCTGCGCCTGGAAAAACAGGCGCTGCCTGATCTCAAGGCGGCGATCAGCTATTGCGAGAGCAGCGGTGATTTCGTCAGCCGCAAGCTGTTTGTCGACATCCTCGAATCCGAAGAAGAACACATCGACTGGCTGGAAACCCAGCTCAGCCTGATCGAGCAACTCGGTGAGGCCAATTACCTGCTGACCAAGATCGGCAGTTGATGTTCGGCGCGTAGCCGTTGCGATCTTACCCGGGAACGAATCAATCGCCCGGCGGAACAGCTGGCTCAGCCGGGCACCAGGCCGATTCCCGCAAATGCGGCAAGGACGCGCTGGTATTCGCTGTCGAGGCGTTGCCCGAGTGAGCCGAGCTGCTCGCTGCGACCGGAACGGGCATCGCTTTCGGCGCGCTTGGCCAATTCGGCGAGGGGCAGTGCGCCGACATTGGCGCTGGATGATTTGAGCGAGTGGGTTATCTCGGCAATGGCGTCGTGCTGGCCGCTGGCAGCGGCCTCGCGCAAGCGCGCGAGCAGCTTCGGCGTATCGTCGAAATAGACCTGCACCAGGCCGGTAAATCCATCGCCCATGATCTCCAGCAATTCCTGCACGGTGGCCTGATCGACGGGTGGTGCCTGGCTTGTCGCTGCTTCCTCGATCACCGGTGCGGCGCTCGGCGCAGGCGCTGCCTCGGGCATGTTCGATGGTGCCGTCGTCAGCGCAGCGGGCGTGGCTGACTTGGCCAGCCAATGTACAAGTGTCTTCTGCAGCAACTGGCGGTTCAGCGGCTTGGTCAGGTAATCATCCATGCCGGCGGCAAGGCACTTTTCGCGATCGCCTACCATGGCGTTGGCCGTCATGGCGATGATCGGCATGCGCGGCAGCCCACGACTGGCTTCGTCTTCGCGGCGCTTGCGGGCGGCGGTATAGCCGTCCATGTTCGGCATCTGGCAGTCCATCAGCACCACGTCGAATTGACTGCTGTCCAGTTTTTCGAGCGCGAGGCGGCCATCGGCGGCATGTTCGACCTCGATGCCGAACAGAGACAGCAGTCTGCCGGCAACCCGTGCATTGACCGGATTGTCCTCGACCAGCAAGGCGCGTCCGTGCAGGGATGGCCATGGACTGCCTTCCGCGTCGTCGTGTGCTGAGTCGGCGACATGCAGCAGCGGGCCTTCACGATGGATCTCGACATGGCTGATGCCGAGCAGGCGACTGAGCGTCTCGCGCAACTCGCGCTCGTCAAGACTCGCGGAAACCGCGGCAATGCGCTCGTCGGCGCCGAGATCCTGGACCGCCTCGTGGCTGCCGGAAACAACAATGCGCAGTTGGTCGAGCGAGGGATCGCGGCGGATATTGCGCAGCAAGGCGATCGTCGCCGCACCGACGCTGGCCAAGTCGATGAGCAGGAATTCGTAGTTCCAGTGCTCACCCTTGGTCGAGCCCGCACGCAGCTTGCTCAGCGCGTCGACGGCCAGGTTGCTGTGCAGGTGACTCATGCCAAGCTGGGTCAGGAGCATCCCGGAGCGACGCAGGAATGCCTCGTCGCCACTGAGGATCAGCGCACGCACACCGGCCAGGTCGGCGCGCGCACGCACGTCGCCAATGGCCTTTTGCAGCGGCACGTTGAACCAGAATACCGAACCCCGGCCAAGCTCGGAGCGCACGCCGAGCTTGCCACCCATGAGGTCGACAAGACGCTTGCAGATGACCAGGCCAAGCCCGGTGCCGCCAAAGACCCGCGTTGTCGAGGCATCGGCCTGGGTGAACGGCTTGAACAGGCGGGCAGCCGCATCCTCGGACAGGCCGATGCCGGTATCGCGTACGGCAAAGGTGACCTCATGATGGGTGCGCGATTCGCCACGCTTGCCGATCTGGATCGTCACGCCGCCGCGTTCGGTGAACTTGATGGCATTGCTGACCAGGTTGGTCAGCACCTGGCGCAGGCGCACCGGATCGCCGCGAACCGCCAGGCGCACGGCGGGATCGATGACCACGCCCAGGCGCAGGCCTTTCGCGGTGGCGCTGCCCTGCATGAGCTTGGCCACCGAATCGACCAGTTCCTTGAGGTTGACGCCGACCGATTCCAGTTCGAGCTTGCTTGCCTCGAGCTTGGAAAAATCAAGGATGTCATCGACGATCCGCAACAGCTCCATGGCCGAGCGGTAGGCGGTGCCAAGGTACTCGCGCTGATCGGGTTGCAGCGGCGTCGAGCGCAGGATGTCGAGCAGCGGAACTATGCCGTTCAGGGGCGTGCGGATTTCGTGGCTCATGGTGGCGAGGAACTCGCCCTTGGCCATGGTCGCTGCCTCGGCCTCCTGGCGCGCGGCAAGCAGGTCGCCCTGCATCGCGCGCAGCGATTCCAGTTCGCGCTGGATGGCCGGTGGAATCGCCGGTTCGCGTGCTGCCGGCGCTGCCATCGGCGTTTCGATCGCGACCTCGGCTTCCGGCTCGCGACCAAGCAGGCTGAGCACGATCACGGCCGCGGCGAGGACGACCAGGCCAATGCCCAGCCACAGCACCGGCGGCTGCGGCAGCAGGATCATCGCCAGCGCCACGAGCAGGCTGCACGACGAAAGTCCGGCAATCACCAGGTTGCGCAAGCGAGGCGACAGGTTGGAGTGCGCGGAATGGCTTCGTCGAATGGGCATGGGTGGGTCAGGCGTGGGCGACCTTGAAATCGTAATTGGCGTCGCGCGTCGCCTGCTGCACGAAATTGCCCTGGATCAAATCGATTCCCGAGGACCACAACGAGGCAGCAACGCGTGCCTCCTCGACCCGTGGCGCAATCACGCGACGACCGCTGGCATGGGCCAGGTTGACCAGATCGCGCAGCTCGTTGCGGTGGTCGCCGCCGCGATCACTGGTATAGCGCGGCGAGAGCTTGATGAAGTCCACCGGCAGGTGCATGAGCATGTCGGTGGCCTGGTCGCCGCCTTCGACGCCGGAAAGGGTCAGGCTGACACCCAACTGCTTCATGGCTTGGGCAAAGCTCATGTAGCTGGCCAGGTGCTTGCCGGCATCTTCCATGCGCAAGTCGATGGAAATCTGCGCAGCCGGAATGCGCCGGGATTCAAGCGCCTGGCGCATCCATTCGATGCGCTCCGGATCCTGCACGCTGCGCACGGACTGGTTGACGAAAAGGCGCACGTTGTCGCCGCTGCGGCGATGCTCGGCGATGGTGTCGAGGCAGCTTTCAAGCATCCAGCGATCGACCTCGCCGATCAGATGTGCATTCTCGGCAGCCGGAATCAGCTCCGCCGCCGAATACACGCGGCCCTCGGCGCTCGATAGGCGCAACAGTGCCTGGAACTGCTTTTCCTCCTCGCCGTGCAGCGAGACGATGGGCTGGAAAACCACGCGCAGGCTGGAATCACGCAGGGCCTGGCGCAGCAGCTCGGCGAGTGGATCCGTCGGCGTCTGCGCGATGCTGACCACGTTGGCCTTGCCCGCGGGTTCGGCCATTGGCGGTGCATCGAGCAAGGCCAGCTCGGCCGCCTCGATCATTGCCCGGGCATCGCCAACCGCGGCGAGGAAGGTGCAGATGCCGACGGCAATGCTCACTTCCTGGCGCGCATTGGCCGCCATGAACACGTGATCGGCGACGGCCTTGCGCAGGTGCGCGGAAAATTGTTCAAGCTCGACAGCGGATCGATCCGGATTGAGCAGGAGGAAGTCGCTGTCGCCGTTGCGCGCGAGCATGTCGTTCTTGCCGAGTTGGCTTTCGATCTGCGCGGCCAGCTGATCGGTCAGTTCGGCAAACGCCGGGGTGCCAAGGTGCCGGCGCAGGTCGCCTTCGGATTCCAGGGCGATGAAGAGGATGCCGCCGCTGCGCGTGGCGGCATCCTCCATGGCCAGCAACTCGGTCATGCGGGCGCTGATTTCGGCAGGCGTATGGCCGCGTTTGAGCGTCTCGCGCGCGACCGGCTTGCGATGGCGGGCAACCTGGCGCGCACGTCGCACGCGGCTGGTCACCGCACTGATCAGGTGTCGCGGGGCAATCGGCTTGGTCAGGAAATCATCGCCACCCGCGCTGAGTGCCTCGAAGTGCTTCTCGGTATCGCCTTCGCCGGAGAGGAACACGATTGGCGTCGACAGGTAGGCCTCGCGCTCGCGGATCAGCGCAGTCAGTTCGATGCCGTTGCAGACCGGCATGTTGAGATCCATGAGGATCAGGTCGGGGCCGAACTCGTCGAGCTTGTCGAGCACCGCGGAGGCTTCGCCGACGGCAAGGGTTTGCATGCCGTTCTTGCGCAGGATCGACTCGGCGAAGAACGCCTGCGAGCGGTCGTCCTCGACGATCATGATGCGGAATGGATCTGCCTCGGCACCCAGATCAAGTTCACGGATGCGCCCGATTACCGCATCGGCCGTCTCCGGCTGCACGACATAGGCATCGCAACCGGCGCGCATTGCGCGCAGCCGTGCGGCAAGGTCGGATTTTCCGGCGCCGTGGGCAATCAGCAGGATGCGCTGGTTGTCGCGGTTGCGCGCGGCTTGCACGAGGGCACCGATTTCCTCGATGTATTGCTGGTGCTCGCCATCGAGCATGATCAGCGAGGGCTTGGAGCGTCCCAGCCATTCCTTCAGCGCCTCTACGCCATCGAGGTGCACCAGGGAAAAGCCGAGCATGCCGAGCTGCAGGTCGATGGCGGCGGCGAGGTCGCTGCCGGCGTGCAGGTGGCAGGCGATGCGCGCCGTGCTGTCGATGCCGGAATCCAGCGGGCCGTCGCTGAGCGCGGCATTGCCCGCAGGCTCGGCGGGGACATCGATCGCGGCTGGCGCGCCGGCTTCGGCAGGGCTCTCGACCGGTGCTGCGGCGACGGCAACGACATGCAACTCGGGCGCGGCGCTCGTGACTGGCGGTTCGGGCGCAGGCGGTTCGATGGACGCGGTGTCGATTTCAATTGCGGCGCTCGCTGGTACCGCCTCGACAAAGCTCGGGCCAATGCGGTCCGGCCTTGGCAATGCGGCAAAGCGTGACCAATAGCGCGATGGCGGTCGGGTCAGCAGCGGGAAACCGTTGTCCTCGGTCGCCGCATACCCGAACAAGGTGGATGGAAGCTCATCGTGTGCGAGTGCAGCATCAGCATCACCGGTGCCGCCGGCCTCGAACGCGGCAAAGCGCGCGGCCAGCTCCTCAAGCAGGTGGGTATCCGGCACGATCGGCGGTTCGAGCAGGCTCCACAGGTTCTCGGCGAAGTGCTCGAGGCGGCTGGCGGTGCCGCGTTCCTCAAGCTGGCGGCAGGTCGCGGCCAGGGCTTCGGCATCCTGCGCCAGCAGCAGGGCGGCATTGATGTCCCAACCCGATTCGCACAATCGCTTGCCGCGCTGGCACAGATCGGCCGTGCGCAGCGGAATCTGGGTGACGTGCGCCGCGCGTAACCGCGGACGTCGAGAGGACGGCTCGCTAACCTGCATGCATACCCCCTGGCAGGGTCGAACTATACCAGCGCAGGGCTTGCGGACCCGTATTCACAACGGTTTGACCACGACAAGCACGACAATCCCGATCAACAGCAAGGCCGGGATCTCGTTGAAGATGCGCAGCCAGTGGCTGGAGCGGGAAAAACTGTCCGTGGCGAACTGGCGAACCATGCGCACCAGCAGGTAATGGTAGGCAATCAGGCAGGCCACCAGGGCGAGCTTGAGGTGGAACCAAAGCCCACTGTGCAGATATGCCGGCGCATTCAGCAGCCACCAGACCATCAAGGCGGTGCCAAAGACCACGGCAAGCGCGCCGCCGACATGGGTGATCATGAGCAAGCGGCGCTGCATGATCTTCAGGCGCTCGCGGACGACGCTTTCGCTTGCCTCGACGTGGTAGACGAAGAGCCGCGGCAGGTAGAACAGCCCGGCAAACCAGGTCACGACGAAAATCACATGGAAGGCCTTCAGCCAGAGCATCACTTCGATCTGCGCGGTAACAGGCCTCAAGTATAGCCGCGCTTGACCTTGCGCCGCGCCGGTGGCTATAAGCGCAGTCCGTTCCGCTCGCCCCGGTTTCTGCATACCCATGGCCTCCCCGCAATTCGTCATTCGCCAGGTCGACCCGTCGCGCTCGCGGCGGATATGGCTGTTCGTGGCGCTGCTGTGGGTGGGCTCGCTGACCCTCGCCGTGGTCGCGACCAGCTTGTTCCTGGTGGCACGGCAGCCGCAGGCCGGGCAGGAACCCATGGACAGCATGGATACCTCGGCGCTGAAGATGCGCATCGTCGTGCTCGAGCGTTCCGAGCAGGTCGCCAAGGCCGCGCTGACCGAGTTGCAGCAAACCCTGCGTGATCGCGAGGAGGAGATTGCCGGCGTGCGCGCCGACCTCGCCTTCTATGGACGCCTGGTTGGCGGCGCCAAGCGCGAGGGCCTGGCGGTGCACGCGCTGAGCCTCAAGCCGGTGCCGGATTCGCGGGCGTGGAACTTCTCCGCCACGCTGACGCAGAACTTCAAGCGCGGCCCGGAGACGCGAGGCAAGTTGACGTTGGCGGTCTCGGGGATCCGCAATGGCGCGCTGGAGACCCTCGAATGGAAGGATCTTGGACAGCAGCCCGGCAATGCCGGAATCGACTATGCGTTCAAGTATTTCCAGCAGGTTGAAGGCACCATCATGCTGCCCGACGGGTTTGAGCCGAATCGCGTCCGTGCCATGACCGAGGGCGACGGCGGTCACAGTAACCAGGATTTTCCGTGGAATGACGCGGCCGAGGCCGAGGAGAAAGACAATGTTCGGCAGTGAAAAGCGCAGCAACCGCTCGATGTCGGCGATCACCACCCTGATTGCCGAAGGCACCACGATCCGCGGCGATATCGAGTTCAACGGCGGCTTGCACATGGATGGGGCGGTCGAAGGCTCGATCACCGCGCAAGGTGCCCAGGCCGTGCTGACCGTGAGCGAAAAGGGACGGGTGAGCGGCGAGATCCGCACGCCGAATGCGGTCATCAATGGCCAGGTCAAGGGCGACATCATCGTCTCCGAACGCCTCGAGCTGGCCGCGCAGGCGCGCATCGACGGCAATGTCTATTACAAGGTGCTGGAAATGGCCGCCGGTGCCCAGCTCAGCGGCAAGATGATCTATCAGCCCGAGCCGCCACGGCAGCTGAGCGGCCCCGGGGCCAGCACTGCCGATGACGACAGCACCAGCGAGGGTATCGATGCCGAGCCGGCGCGCGCTTGAAACTGCCCGATCCGCCACGATTTCAGTGGTTCACCCGCGCTGATTGCTGCATGCTGTCCAAATGAGCGAATCCCCGACCCCCACCTATCTCGACTTCAGCGAAGCGCCGATGGTGTTCACCGCGGCCGCTGCGGGCAAGGTCACCGAATTGATCGCCGAGGAAGGCAATGCCGACCTCAAGCTTCGCGTCTACATCAGTGGCGGCGGCTGTTCGGGTTTCCAGTACGGTTTCACCTTCGACGAGGAATGCGCCGAGGATGATCTCGCGATCGAGCGCGATGGCGTGTTCCTGCTGGTTGATCCCTTGAGCCTGCAATACCTCAGCGGTGCCGAGATCGACTATGCCGAATCGCTGACCGGTGCCCAGTTCGTCATCCGCAACCCCAATGCCAAGACCACCTGCGGTTGCGGGTCATCGTTTGCGGTATAGCCCGCGTCGGATCGCTGGCGGAACAGCGTTGCCATGAGCGCCGAGCTGCGCAGTCGCCGAAACGTTTTCGCCGGGCTGGCCCTGGACCGCTGCAGCGAACGCCGGCCGGATCATGCCTGGCTTGAACAGGCCCTGCATGCGCCCGAAACGCGGTTCATCGTCCTCGATCCCGACGGCAAGGCACTGCTGACACCGGATTTGCGACACTTGCGCGAGCTGGATCGCGCCGAGCAATGCGAATGGCTGGCGGAATCCGCACCGACCTTGCTTGGCGTCGACGAAAACCAGGCAGCACATTTCCTTTTGGCAGCGGATGCGCCAACCGCGCTGCGTGTTGCCGCAGCCGGTGGCGGACAATTCATGGACCTGCGCAGCGCCGGCTTGGTGCTTCCCGCTTTCGAGGCGGGCTTGTTTGCCTACGCGCGCGGCCTCGCCCATTGGCAGGCGCGCACGCGCTGGTGCAGCGCCTGTGGCAGTGCGCTCATGCTCGAATGGGCTGGGCATCGCGGCCGCTGCAGCAATCCGGATTGCGCGATCGAACATTACCCGCGCACCGATCCGGCCATCATCGTCATCGTCATCTGGCGCGATGCCTGCCTGCTCGGGCGCCAGGCGACGTGGCCCAAGGGACGCTTCTCGACCCTGGCTGGATTCGTGGAGCCCGGCGAGACCCTGGAAGACGCCGTGCGCCGCGAGGTGTTCGAGGAGGCCGGCGTGCGCGTGGTCGACAGCGACTACCACTCCTCGCAGCCGTGGCCGTTTCCTTCTTCGCTGATGCTCGGTTTCACCGCACGTGCCGATGATCCGACCATCAAGGTCGGAGACGAGATCGACGAGGCGCGCTGGTTCGAAGTCGACGAGTTTGTCCGTGATGTGCAGTCCGGCGCGCTGGGCCTGCCGCCGCCGCTGTCGGTGTCCTGGCGGCTGATTGAACACTGGCTCAAGCAGGCCAGTGGATTGGAACTGGCCGAGCTCAAGTCAGCGTTGCCCTAGACGACTGGACGCGCCGCCTGCGCCCGCTACAATCCGCAACATCCTTGCGCACGCCGGATCTCATGGCCAAGACCCTGATAGCGATTCTCCTTGTGCTGCTGAGCATGCACGCCTTGCCGGATCTGTTGCGCTTTCGCCGCTTCGGCTGGTTGCGCAACCTGCTCACGCCGGCTGACGGGCAGGCTCGGGGCACGTCATCGCGAACCGTGTGGATCACCGTGCTCCTGCTCGTCGTCACGGCGCTGATCCAGGCCGGCCTGCACCGGCACTGGTTTGGCATTCTCGAACTGGCCTTCATGGTTGTCGTGCTTTACCAGTGCTGGGGGCCGCGTGATCTCGATGAAGACATCGACGCCGTGCTCAAGGCACCGGACAGCGAACGCCGCCGCGCGGCGGCGCAACGCCTCAACGATGGCGTCACCGAACAGGTGCTGCCTTTCAACGCCGCAGCCGTGGTCGAAGCCGGTTTTGCGGCGGCCCTGTCGCGACGCTTTGGCGTGTTGTTCTGGTTCGCCCTGCTTGGCCCGTTTGGTGCGGTTGCCTATCGCCTCGTGCATCTGCTTGCGCGCTCGCCCGCCTTTGCCGAGGCAGCCGGGGACTTGCGTCCGACTTTCGAGCGCACCGCCTTGATTCTCGATTGGCTGCCCGCGCACCTGCTCGCCTGGACGCTGGCCCTGGTCACCGATTTCGATGCCAGCGTGCGTGCCTGGCGCGAATACCATGCGGCGCATGGCCAGGGTTACTTCACGCTGGACCTCGGTTTTCTCGGCGCCATCGCCCGTGCCGGCGTTGACGCCGACGTTGCTGCCGGCGACGCCGGAATCGACGATGTCAACGATCCGCTCACCGAACTCGCCGATACCCGCATCATCCTGCGTCGCGCCCTGTTTGCCTGGATCGCCGTCATCGCCGTGATCGTGATCGGCGGCTGGGCGGCTTGATTCAGCTGAGCGTGCGCCGAGTCGGGGTCCAGCAGTCGGTTTGACCTGCGGCTGCTGGATTCCCGGCAGGATCCGGCAATCAGTCTTCGAAGCTGTCGCGGAAGATCAGCTCGACGATCGGTGCCGAGGCGACATTGTCCTTGAGATCGAGTTCCGCGAAGGGATGTGGCGCAAAAGCCGATGCCACGAACGATTGCGGTCCCAGAGGGTCCAGCGTCGGCACCAGGCTCGCGGTTCCCTCGATCCGCAATGTCGCGCCGACCGGGATCGTGAATTTGCCCTCGATCGACGTCGCAGTCATGACCGCAGCGCAGGGAGAACCCGAAAGCTGGCATGACATCGATTCGACCTTCGTGCCGGCGGGTAGCGAGAGCAGCGCCTGGACGTCGTTCGCCGTCACGCTGCCATCGTTGATCGTCTCGAACGCGAAGGCGTACGTGATGGCAGTCGATGCACCTGCCGCTTCGAGATCCAGTGTCACGCGCAATGCACCGTTGGGCCCCGGCAATGGATTGCCCCAGTTCGCGATCATGAATTCGGTTGGCAGGCCGGGGTCCGAATGGTGCCCCACGATCATGAGGTCACCAGCCGCGGACTTGCCCATGACGCCCGAGTCCGCATGCTGCGGCAGGTGCGGTTGTTCGAGCGGGGATGAGTACAGAAACGCCGACCCGGTATGTGCGCCATCGACAATCGTGAACGCACTCAGCGCGTAGCCGTAGGTGTGGAAGAAAGGTTGCGTGGCAAAGACCTTCCCGTCGTGCACGAATCTCGGATTTACTTGGCTGCCAGGGCCGACAGGGCCCTGCGCGAGACGGTTCGCCCAGACGATGCCGCCAGTCGTGAGATTGATCCGGAAGAGCAGCCCGTTGCTGATGAGCGAAGCCAGCCGATGCGTGCCGCCAACATAGAAATCATCCTGGCTTCCGCGAACGCCACCCGAGACGGAGTAGGAAATATCGGACAAGTCGCTGTAGGTCGCAGTCCAGAGAATCGATCCGGTAGTCATATTGAACCGACGTGCGACGATCTGCGAGGTTTCGGGCCCGAACGATATCGCCGTGTCCATATCCAAGACCTGGATTCGACCAGTGATGAGTGGGTTTCTCCAGCGGGTCGTGCCATCGGCGCCGGAAAGACTCGTCCATCCCGTGCCGGTTTCGCCAAGTGGGGTTTCACTCATGACGTCGGTACCCAGCGCAAAGACCGCGGGAGTGATGTTCGAACTTGCGCTCATTGGATCCGCAGGCAATTCGCGCTCCCACATCAAGTCGCCAGAAATGTGATTGAACTTGCGCACCCAACGGCGGTTCGGAAAATCGAGCAAATACTGTTCGAGCACGCCGAGAGTGATGTTTCCATCTGCGTCGACAGCAGGAGTGGAAATGCTGGCAGCACGCTGGAAAATCGCGGTGTCAATCAGCAATTTCTGCCATAGGAGTTGCCCTGTGGCGACCTCGATCTTGATGATCGTCGCATCAAAGAAGCTGTAACTCGCGCCGCCAGTGCCGGAATTTCCGAACGTGGCGACAATATTGCCGTCGCTGCTTCGGACAACGTTCAGACGCTGATTCGACGGCCACGGCGGCGGGGCGAACTGAAATGGTGTCACGGATTCCTGCAGGATCGTGCCAGTTGCATTCATATATCTGCGCAGATGGATCTGTGGGCCGGCGGAAGTCCATTCCATCGCAGCGGCAAGCGTCTGGTCACCCTCCTCGAGTATGGCCGCGCCCGAAATCCCATTTTTCGAAACGAGCGGCGCGGACTGGAACGTGTTTCCGGTGGCCGCATCTGTGCTCCAGAGCTTGGTCGCGCACGGCCCAATTTGCGGGTCAAGGCATGCAAGTCCGATCAACTGCAATGCGTTGCCGGCCACGGCCGAATCGGTGAAGCGGACGCTGGAGCCCGAAGGCATTTCGTGGCGCCAGACAACGTTGCCATTTGCCAGATCGAGGCGTCCCGCCAAGCCCACGTACGCGTCGCTTGGCGTTGTGCGTGGCAGTGAGCCGGAAAAAAACACCGCATTCAGTGCCGGGTCGACGGTCATGACTGCGATTTCGGAGTAATGCCAGAGATTCGAGCCCGTGGTGCCATTCCATCTATCAATGCCGCTACCGGATGTCACCACATTCCCGGCGCCATCGGTTGCGAGATTGTTGAAATCCCCGGAAACAGGGGCCGCTACCCACGCCGTTTGGCCAGTGGCAGAAGACAACTTGCGCAATTGGTTCGAGCCGACAATGTAAACCCCGGAGGCGTCAGCGACCATGCCATCGATTATCGATCCCATGGGTTCATAAGCTGCGGAGGTCCATTCGATGCGCAGCGGATTGACGCGCAATCGGGTTACTTGCCTGGATGAGCAGCCAGTCCAGAGGTAGACAATATCGGGTGCAAACGACGTCAGCTTGAGATCGGAACACCCGCCGCCAACACGAAGCGCGTCTAACGTGATTCCAGTTGTGGCGGAAAGTACCCGAAGCATGCCGTCATCCCAGCCCGGCTTCCCGCTGAATGCCGCGAGCAGGTCGCCGGAGGGCAGCAGGGTCACTGCCGCGAGATCGTCCTTCGGGATCGACCAGGCCAGGTTGCCATCTGGGGCAAAACGAACAAGGGCTGCCGAAAGGTGAATCGAGGATCCGTCAGAAAGCGGAAACAACTGCGCTTGATTGGTGCCTTCGCCATGATCGAACGAATCAATCGCGGACCAGTTCGGAGTCGTGATGTTGCCGCTGAACTGGACGACACCGGGCTCACCCAGCCCTGACTCGACAAAACCGTAGGCGAATGTCTGGCCGGAAGGCCCTGCCATGAGTCTCGGCCGGTCGTCAGGGCTCGCCTGAACTCCAGCCGTGACACCACCGAAACGTGAAGTCCATTCAGTGTCGGGAACGCCGGCGATCGAGTTGCCGGCGAGGGTCGCGAAGCATCCGAATGCTGCTATGGCGCAGTACCGCGTCCACTTATCCCTGTTCATACGCAATTCCTCGAGTAAACAATGATCCATTGCCTTATTGTAGATGCTGCTTGGGGTCGATGGAAGAAGCCGGAAGCTATAGCCCAATCAACGCGTTGCGGGTGCCGTAGCGTCAGGGTGGCGAAAGAGCCAAGCCATTGATTTGGCGACCATCACGGATTCTCTACAGGAATCCATGACTTTGACCCTGTCGATTGTGAGATCGCCCCGTAACGATCCGCCAAACCGACGGCGGCAGCTTCGTGCCGGTTAGCCAGTTTCGTGATCGCTTGGGTTCGCCCCTTGCGCAAGCCAGCGCAACCGGCAGCGCAACCAACAAGCGTGGATTCGACAGCTTCGGAGCGGTGACCTACGGCGACTTCTCGCCGCGCGTGCCTGCCACGCTGGGCCTGGCGCCCACCACGCTGAGAGGATTCACCGGCCACGAACACGTCGACTCCGCCCGCGTCATCCACATGAACGGACGCATCTACGATCCCAAGCTCGGCCGCTTCTACTCGGTTGACCCGGTCATCCAGTTCCCCGCCAATAGCCAGAGCCTGAACCCGTACTCCTACATCCTCAACAATCCGCTGAGCGGGAGGGATCCGAGTGGGTATATGAGCCAACTGGAAATGCGCACCCGTCGCAACATGGCCAACACGGAGGGCAGTTGCATGGGTGCAGAACCGTGTCAGGCAGCGAGAGATAAAGCGTTTCTGGGAGGCCCGGCGGGTGCTTTGCGTAACTCGCTGACCGAAGGCGGCGCACCGGCGGGGATGGGACCGAGGAATGGGGCCGACCTGCTCAACAAGATCAAGGTGGCGCTGGACACGCCTGCGGACAAGATTGGCACGGTAACCGTGCGTCCAATCGAGTTTGGCGAGCACAGGGCGGTCGAAACACCACTTTTGCAGCGTACTTACGAGAAGATGTCGCAAGGCAATGTTTTTGAGCAGGTTACCGCAGGGTTTGTTTCTGGTTGGGCCGGAGAGGCGTGGGGAGCATACTTTGGTGAAAAAGATGACTATGGCGGTAGTCGAAATCCTATTTCCGGCGAATACATGTCGCCGCAGGAAGTGCGATCAGCCAAAATGATGGGCTTAGCAAATCTGGCTGTCCCGGAAGGGAAATTATTTAACATCGGGAAGGGCATTGCGCCTGCGTCGGAAGCGTTCAGCTACACGTTCTCGAAGTACCTCGACTCCATAATGAAGAACGGCCTTCGTCAAGGTAGCTATGCAACGCGAAGTGGAAACCTTAGTCCGATTCAGGCCCAGATTGAGCTTGCATTACCTGCGAATCGCGGTCTGCCTGATGCACGCGTGCGCGTTGATCTTGCTGGCATGCGAGCCGCTGGTTACGAAATTCCTGGACTGAGTCGCGTCAGTAGCAGATTTAACCTCCCCGGAGGCGGGTATGAGATGCAGTTCTCATATCCAGTTCCGCCTGAGTTTATTACGGTGGTGCCATGATGACCTACGAGGAATTCCGCGAGTCGATGGAGTCGTTTCGGAAAGCTGCAGACGTCGAAGCTGCGGCACGGAAGGATCCGCAGTTGGCGCTTGACCGGATGTATGCGCTGTACAAAAAATTTGATGAACCAGAGCGGGAAATGGCAGACCGCGTGTTGATCGAGTGGTCTCTTTCTGCCGACATCGGCAAGCGATTTGATGCTCTCGCGATTGTGGATGAATTTATGGTACTGGACGCAATTCCCGCACTCCGGGCATTGGCGGGCCGCCTTGAAAGAAGCACCGATCCGGGCGCGTTGTACGAGCTTAAAAAGGTATTCAGAGTATTAAGTGCTCTTCGTGTTGCTGCCCGTTGAATGCGAAAGACCAAGGTCAGATCTTGCATTGAAACATCAAGCGGGTCTGCAAAGGCGATAAGTCAGATTTCCTTGTGTGTGTGGTCATGTGTGTGCGCAAAAATGGGGGTCTTGAATCTTGAATCTGCCGTGCTTCGTGGGGAGACCGGCGCGAGGACATCTTTCTCGACGAAGGCGATCGATAGATGTTTCCGGACGTGCTGGTGGGAGTGTGCGCGCGCTTTCGCTCATGGAATGGGCAGCTTGGCAGCCAACTGCTAACCTGCTCGCCCTTTCCATCTGCGCCTGAGCCATGCCGGAATCATCGAGTCGCCTGCAACGCGTTGAAGCCTATCTGGATGGATTGCAGAACCGGATATGCGCAGCGATTGAATCCGCCGATGGTGGCGCGCGCTTCCGCGAGGATCTCTGGCAACGCGATGAAGGCGGCGGTGGCAGGACACGGATCCTTGCTGGTGGCGAAGTGTTCGAGCAAGCCGGGATCGGCTTTTCCAAAGTCTCGGGTACGACCTTGCCGCCTTCGGCGACGCAGCATCGCCCCGAGCTGGCCGGTCGCAACTGGACGGCGACCGGTGTGTCCCTGGTCTTCCACCCGCGCAATCCATACGTGCCGACGACGCACATGAACGTGCGCTTCTTCGAGGCGCGGGCCGACGGCAAGGAGCCGGTCTGGTGGTTTGGTGGCGGCTTTGACCTGACGCCGTTCTATCCGTTCGACGAAGACGTGCGTCATTGGCACGCGGTTGCGCGTGGCGTCTGCCAGCCATTTGGCGACGACGTCTATGCGCGCTACAAGAAATGGTGCGACGAGTATTTTTTCATCAAGCACCGCAACGAGACGCGCGGTGTCGGCGGCTTGTTCTTCGATGACCTGCATGAAGGCGGCTTCGAGCGCTGCTTCGAGTTGCTGCGCAGCGTCGGCGACGGTTTCCTCGATGCCTACCTGCCCATCGTCGAACGCCGCAAGGCAACTCCGTTTGCCGAGCGTGAGCGCGAGTTTCAGTTGTACCGGCGCGGACGCTACGTGGAATTCAACCTGGTCTATGATCGTGGCACCTTGTTCGGCCTGCAATCGGGAGGCAGGGCCGAATCGATCCTGATGAGCCTGCCTCCGCGTGTGCGCTTCGAATATGCCTACGAACCCGAGGCCGGCAGTGCCGAAGCGCGCCTGGCCGATTACCTCAAGCCGCGTGACTGGTGATCGTGGCGGCGCGCATTACCGGTCAGTTCCATTCGTAGATGGTGAAATAGACCGGGGCGACCGGGCCCTCAAGCGGATCCTTGTCCAGCCTGCCATCGCCATTGCGGTCGAGATAGGTTTGCATCGGACCATCCTGCGGAACGATGCGCAGCATGCGCAGCTTGCCCTTCTGGCGATATTCGCGAACCGTATCGTTGCCTTCGCGGCGTTCGGTCACCGAATCGCTGCTTGCCTCGATGTCGGCCGCCGAACGATCGCTTGAGCGCGAAGCCTTGTCGCGGACGGGCCGCGTGTCCGGCATCGCCGGCTTCATGGATTCCTGGTCGGGGTTCGGCGCGGAAGTCGTCTGCACGCCCTTGGCATCGATGTCGGGTGGTGGCAGCGCGGTCTTGGCGGGTTGGGCGGCAATGGCCAGCATGGGGCAAGCGGCGATTGCTGTGGAACAAAGCAGGGCAAGAAGCTTCATGGCGAACCTCGAAGGGTTTCAGGGACAGGCATGTTGAACTCTATACCCGCTGCAATGAAGTTTCATTGAAGGAAATCAAGCCTCAAGGCGTTGCCTTGAATCCGAGGCGGCTGGCCAGTCGTTCGGCACGTGCGCGACTGACTTCCGCCGGCAACACGGTCGAGCGCAATACCGGCATGGCGCGTGCGAGCAATTCGCGGGCTTCCGCCGGCCGCTGTTCACGCTCGCGAAGCTCGGCCAGTTCGCTGCGCGCAATGGCCAGATCGACCGCCGACGATGCATGCGCCTCGAAGGCGGCGATGGCCTGGCCGAGCATGCGGTCGGCATCGGCATAGTCGCCCTTGGCGATGGCGAAGCCGGCACGCACGCGCAAGATGTGCGCAAACACCTGATGCGCAGGCGGCACCAGCGCCGACCACAGGCGCTCGGCCTCGTCGAGCAGGGGCAGGCCACGAGCCGGATCCTTCATCCTCCCGGCCAGCAAGGCGAGTTGCCAGGTGATCATCGCGTATTCGCCGGAATCCTCACCTTCGATCCGGCGACAGCGCTGGCGCAGGTCGCTGAGGATCCGCCACGCTTCCTCGTGCCTGCCAACCAGGCCAAACGTGCGTGCCTGGGAACGCTCGATGCGGCGACGAACCTGGTTCTCGGCCTCGACATGGTCCTCGTCGAGCAGCGCAATGGCGGTGTCGAGTGCCTTCAGGGTGGCTTCGTAGTCGCCGGCGTTCTCGAGGGTACCTGCCCGATTCACCCAGGAAATCGCCTTGTCGATCTTGCCGAGGCCGATATCCGCCACGGCCTTGTCGGCTCGGGACAGCATTTCGGCTGCTTCCTGGTAGCGACCCAGTTCGTTCAAGGTCAGGGCAAGGTCGTTGGTCAGCACCATCATCCGCGAGCCGCCGCCGCCGGCGACACGTTCCTGCAAGGCGATGGCCGCGCGAAACACCGCCTCCGCGTCGGCGGGTCGCCCGCATGCGTTCAACGCCAGGGCGCGTGCGCGCATCAACGGCAACTTGGCTGGCGCGTCCGTCGGCAGCTCTTCACCCGCTCGGGCCAGGCCGTCGTCGGCGACTTGCAAGGCCTCCTCGCAATCGCCGCGGGTGGCGAGCAGGGAGGCCAGCAATTGTGCCGATTCGAGGCGGATGTCGATGTCGGCAATGGCCTCGTCAATGCCGAGCCGGTAGGCCTGGCGCAACATGTCGATCGCCTCTTCATCCTTGCCGGCGCGATGCACGACCATGGCCAGCATCTGCAAGGAGCGGACGCGCAGCACCTTGTCGTCCGGGGCATATTGTTCGCGCCAACGTGCTGCGTTCTGCGCGGCCGCGAGCGCCGCGTCGCCTTCCTCAAGCATGCCGAGGACCATGGAGTAGTCCTCGTAGTCATCGGCCAGGCGCAGGGCATCGACGCTGTCCTTGGGCACGACCCCGGCAAGTCCGTCATGCAGCAGGTCGCGCGCAATCCGGATTTCGCCCAACTGCGAATAGAGTGACCCGAGCAGCCTCTGCATGCGTTGGGTGAAGCTGCCGTCGGAACGGTCGCGCGCCTCGAGTTTCCTGCGCGCGGCATCAAGCAGGTCGCGCACGCGTACCTGCGTGCTCATCGCCGCATCCGGGCTGGCCGCGGAAAGTGCATCGGTGAGGAATTCCAGCGAAGCGCGGGCGCTGGCCGCATCGCGTTCCGACGCGGCGAGGGCCAGTTGTGCGCTGGATTCGGCGAGGACGGCGCGCTCGCGCTCGCGATCGAGGCGCCAGACAAACAACGCCAATACCAGCATTGCTGCGACGGAAAGCAGCGCGCCAATGCGGTGTCGACCGACAAACTTGCGCAGCCGGTAGCGACGCGTCATCGCCGTGGCGCGCACCGGGCGACCATCACGGTAGCGATCGAGGTCGTCCCGCAATTCCCCGATAGCGGTGTAGCGATCTTCCGGCCTTGCCGAGGTGGCCTTGGCGATGATTCCCGCCATGTCCGCGTCGAGCCTGAGCGGCGTGATCGATGCATCCGCAGCGCCCTCGTCGCTGCGCCGGCCAGTCAGCATCTCGCGCAACATCACGCCGAGGCTGAAGATGTCGCTGGCGGTGGTGATGGTGCTGCCTGCCTGCTGCTCGGGGCTGGCATAACCGCGGCTGAAAATCCGCGTCGACGTGGAACGCTGGTCCTGCTCGCCCACCGCGATCAGGCGCGCAATGCCGAAGTCGAGCAGCTTTACCGTGCCTGCTTCGGTGACCAGGACATTCGCCGGCTTCAGGTCGCGATGGATGATCAGGTGCTGGTGGGCATGCTCGATGGCATCGAGCATGGCATCGATCAAGGCCAGTCGCTCGCGCATCGATGGCGCATGCAGGCGGACATATTCAAGCAGCGGCAATCCGGCGACATACTCCATTGCCAGCCACGGCTGGCCATCCTCGGTTTCTCCGCCATCCAGGAGTCGGGCAATGTTCGGATGATCGAGAGCAGCCAGGATCTGCCGCTCCTGGCGCAATCGCCGCATGCTTTCGCTGGTCGGAAATCCGCGCAGCAGCTTGATCGCCACGTATTGCTCGAACTGCCCCTCGACGCGTTCGGCAAGGAACACCGTGCCCATGCCGCCGGCACCCAGCTCGCGAACCAGCTTCCATGCGCCAAAGCGTGCGCTCTGGCGTGGCTCGGCATTGACCGCGCTGTCGACGATTGCCTCGCGGATCGGATCGCCCTCGCTCTGGTCCGCGGCCAGCAGCCGCGTCAGTTCATCACGTTCCGCAGGCTCGAGTCCGAGTTCTTCAATCGCGCGACGCTGCTGCTCGGGGGGCAGGTCGCACAGGCGCTCGAAGTGTTCGGCAAGCCGATCCCCGGCGGACACGTTTCATGCCTCCAGCGCGGCGCGCAGCCAGGCGCGGGCGAGGCGCAGGTCACGATCGACCGTGCCCTCGGATACTTCGAGGGTCGCAGCGACTTCAATCCGGTTCAAGCCGCCGAAATAGACAAGCTCGACCATTTGCGCGCGACGGGAATGATTGTCGGCCAGCTCGTCGAGTGCGCCATTCAGCCGCACCAGCGTGCTGTCGCTTTGCAGGGTGCCCAGATCGAGGGCGGCATCGAGTTCGACGTGCTCGGCACCGCTGCCACGCTTTTGCGCCATGCGCTTGCGTGCGCCATCGACCAGCACCTGGCGGGTTGCCTGGGCGACGACATGATAGAAATGCTTGCGACTTTCCCATGGGGCATCGGTGCCGAGCATGCGGATCAACGCCTCGTGGGCGAGATCCGTCGCGCTCAGCGTGCCGCCGGGCATCTGCCGCAGCGACTGTCCGGCAATGGCCCGCACGTTGGCGTAGACCAGTGACATCAGCAGCTCCCGCGCGGCCTCGTCGCCGGCGCGCCAAGAGGCGATCAACTGGGTCACATCGTGCTCGCCGGATTCAGCCATGGGTTCATCGAAGTCTGTCGATTGGCGCAGTTTACCCGGCTGCAATCGGTGCCGGTAACGACCAATTGGGGTTTTCCGAACCGCTTTGCGTATCAGGAAGCATCGCTTCGGCCACGGATTTCGCTGCCGGATTGGGCGGATCGCAGATCCCCGCAGCCAACTGCACAGACCCTTGAGGATTCGAGATCACATGAAAACCCGCATGCGCAGCCATCATCTTGTCGCCATGCTTGCCTTTGGCAGCCTGCTCGGCGCGCCAGCCATGGCCGCCGACGTCGCCACGGTGCAACGTCCCGACGTCGTCCTGCCATGGTTCAACGGCGTGATCAGCAGTGTCGGCACCGACATTGCCTGCCTGAGTGATCCGCCCATCACTGAAATCCGCGTCCAGGGCTATGCGGGCTTCACCCTGGTGCCGCCCAACCGCACCCCGGCCGTTGGCGAAGTCTTCTACACCCACCTCGTGTTGAGTCATCCTGGCAATCCCTGCGCAGGAAGCACGGTGGGCATCGAATTGATGCTGCCGCCCGGCGTGCAACCGGCGGCATCCGCAGCCGATCCGGCGTTCTGTTTTGCGCGCGTGCCGCCGACACAGCAGCGCCCGTTCCCGCTGCTGATCAATCTTGGCAACGATTCGGGTTACGGTTGTCCACAGGTGTTTCCAAGCGGCCTCGAAGGCCTGCGCATCACGCCACCCCTTGGCGGCCTCGGCGGCGGCTGGGGCATGGCTGCCGGGTTCTATCTGGAACTGCTTGTGCCGTTGCGGGCGAGCGTGGCACAACCCGGCAGCAACTCGATCCGCTATCGCGTCAATCCGGATATCGGCGTGGTCGGTTACCCGTCGGTTGCCTTGTTGGTCAACAACGATGTCCTCTTTCGCACGCCATTCGAAGACAACCAGCTGACCCTCGACATCTGCGGGATTTCACCCCCGGCAAGCGGCTGTTGAGCAGGCCATGAGGATCGAGGCGGTCGCCCGCGATTGCTGATTCGCGGGCGGCGCTAGGCAGCGGCGCTGGGCGGGCCTTTCGGCATCCCGCGAGGTTGCATTCAGGCACATCGGGGGCCAAGCTGCGGGCCCGCTCCTGCCCCTGGTCTTCATGTCTTCCTCACGCCAGCGCCTTGTCCTGATTGACGGATCGTCCTACCTGTTCCGTGCATTCCATGCCTTGCCGCCCTTGACCAACGCTGCCGGCGAGCCGACCGGCGCATTGTTCGGCGTGGTCAACATGCTGCGCGCGACATTGAAGGAACAGCCTGATTTCGTTGCTTTCGTCAGCGATGCCTCGGGGCCGACGTTTCGCGACGAGATGTATGCCGAGTACAAGGCCAATCGCGCGCCAACGCCGGACGACCTCAAGGCGCAGGTGCAGCCGATGCTGGAAATCGTCGGCGCGTTGGGATTTCCGATTCTCAGGGTCGGCGGTGTCGAAGCCGACGATGTGATCGGCACCCTGGCCCGCCAGGCTGAAGCGCTGGACATCGAGGTGGTCATCTCCACCGGCGACAAGGATTTCGCCCAGCTCGTCTCGCCGCATGTCCGCCTGGTCAACACGATGACGCGCACGACCATGGATCGGCAAGGAGTCATCGACAAGTTCGGCGTGCCACCGGAGCGCATTGTGGATTTCCTTGCCCTCACCGGCGACACGGTCGACAACGTGCCGGGGGTGAACAAGTGCGGACCGAAGACGGCTGCCAAATGGATTGCCGAGTACGGATCGCTGGATGGCGTGATCGAGAATTCCGCCGCAATCGCCGGCAAGGTTGGCGAGTATCTGCGCGAGGCGCTTGGCCATCTGCCGCTGTCACGCCAGCTGGTGACGATCAAGACCGATGTCGCTCTCGATGTCGGCGTCCGCGATCTTGTCCTGCGCGAAGCCGACCGCGATACCTTGCGCAACCTGTACCGGCGCTACGAGTTCAATGCCGCCCTCAAGGATCTGGATGCAGTTGCCGCCGAGCAGCCGGGCGAGGCGTCCGCCAACATCGCTGCCACGTCGCCGGCAACAATTGCGGCCACCGCCGCCGATGCAGCGCCGGATGCCGCGCTGGGCAAGCCTGGCGAGCATGAACTGATTGTCGATGCCGGGCGATTCGATGCGTGGCTCGGGCAGCTCCGTCATGCAGAACTGATCTCTTTTGATACGGAAACCACCTCGATCGATTCGATGCGCGCGGAAATCGTCGGCGTCTCCTTTGCGGTGGAGGCGGGCAAGGCCGCCTATGTCCCGCTCGCCCATGATTATCCGGGCGCGCCGGCGCAGCTCGATCGCACCTCGGTGCTGACGGCGCTGAAGCCGTTGCTGGAGGATGCGCAGCGGGCAAAGCTTGGCCAGAACGCGAAATACGACATGAATGTGCTGTCGACGCATGGCATCACCCTGCGCGGCGTCGTCCACGACACCATGCTTGAATCCTATGTGCTCAATTCGACGGCATCGCGACACGACATGGATACGCTGGCCAAGCGCCATCTTGGCTACCAGACCATTCATTACGAGGATGTCGCCGGCAAGGGCAGCAAGCAGATCTCCTTTTCCCAGGTCGATCTGGACAGCGCCAGCCGCTACGCCGCCGAGGACGCCGACATCACCTTGCGCCTGCATCAGGCAATGTGGCCAAAGCTCGAAGCGGATGCGGCGTTGTGCAAGGTCTACGGCGAGATCGAGATTCCGTTGATTCCGGTGCTTGCGCGCATGGAGCAGCGCGGCGTCCTTGTCGATGTCGAAGCATTGCGCATGCAGGGTCGGCAGTTGGCCGCGCGCATGCATGAGCTGACCACTCAATGCCACGCCATTGCCGGGCGCAAGTTCAGCCTTGACTCGCCCAAGCAGCTGCAGGCCCTGCTCTTTGACGAACTGAAATTGCCGGCCTTGGTGAAGACGCCAAAGGGCCAGCCCTCGACCAACGAAGAGGCGCTGGAGGCAATCGCCGATGCGCACGAGCTGCCGCGCCTGATCCTCGAATACCGCGGTCTGGCCAAGCTGCGCTCGACCTACACCGAAAAGCTTGCCGAGATCGTCAATCCGCGCAGCGGCCGCGTGCACACGAGTTACCACCAGGCGACGGCGGCGACCGGGCGTTTGTCGTCTTCCGATCCGAACCTGCAGAACATCCCGGTGCGCACCGTGGAAGGCCGACGCATTCGCCAGGCCTTCATCGCGCCGCCGGGCTGGAAGATCCTCGCCGCCGACTATTCGCAGATCGAGCTGCGCATCATGGCCCATCTGTCCGCCGACGAAGGCCTGCTAAGGGCGTTTCGCAGCGGGCAGGACGTGCATCGGAGCACGGCCGCCGAGGTCTTCGGCGTTGCCCTCGATGCGGTGGACAGCGCGCAGCGCCGGGCGGCCAAGGCCATCAACTTCGGCTTGATGTACGGCATGAGTGCATTCGGCCTTGCGCGCCAGCTCGGCATTGGTCGCGGCGAGGCGCAGGACTACATCGCGCGCTATTTCCAGCGCTATCCCGGCGTGCGCGAATTCATGGAGCGCACGCGCGAGCAGGCGCATGCGGATGGCTACGTGGAGACCGTGTTCGGGCGGCGCCTGTACCTCGACAACATCGCCTCACGCAACCAGGCCCAGCGTGCCGGTGCCGAGCGCGCCGCCATCAATGCTCCGATGCAGGGAACCGCAGCGGATATCATCAAGCGCGCCATGCTGGCCATCGATGCCTGGCTGCAGGAGCGCGACGACCATGCACGCATGCTCATGCAGGTCCACGACGAGTTGGTCTTCGAGGTCCGCGCCGAGCGCATCGAGGAGATCCGCGACGGCGTGCGCACGCGCATGAGCGCCGCTGCCGACCTTGCCGTGGCCCTGGTTGTCGATATTGGTGTCGGCGACAACTGGGATCAGGCGCATTGACGCGACCGGGCATTGCCCTGTCTGAACACGTCGCGAAAATGAATCATGCGTAAATGATTCCCGATTTCTGCCGAACCCGGGAAACTTTCCGCCATCGACCTGCATCTGATTATCCGGGTGCACGCAACGGCACCCCTGGATTCATCCACCTCCCTGGATGGATCCCCCGGGAATCGGTCACTCCCCAGACCGTTTTCCGATCCCCGCCCCGAGGGCTCCCCCTGGCCCTCGGGGCTTTTTATATGCCGCTTGCGGCTCAAGACTGTTCTGCGCCGAGCGCGGCAAGCAAGGCGGCGCGCGGCAATTTGCCGGTTTCATTGCGCGGCAGGCTCGCCACCAGGCGCAGCGGCCGCGGCAGGAACAGCGGATCAACGGCTTCGCGCAACTGCGCCAGCAATTCCCTTTGCGAACGACCCGGGGCCACCGCCAGGGCGGCAATGCGGCGCACTTCGGAGCCTGGCTCCGCATCCAGCTGGAAGACCACCGCATCGTCGACGCCATCGATGGATTGCAGGCGTCGGGTGAGATCGGCGAGCGACGCCCGCTTGCCGCCAATCTCGAGCAGATCGGCATTGCGGCCGCACAGGCGGAAACGCCCGCTGCCGTGCAGTTCGACGATGTCCTGCAACTGCACGGGCGCGCAAAGGTGGTCGGCAGTGACCAGGGTGCCTTCCGCATGCGGACTCAGCACGACCGACGGATGGGTTTGCCAGTCGCTTTCGCTGGCCGTGCGGCGATGGGCGATGACGCAGGTTTCGGTCGAGCCGAACATCTCGATCAGCGGTGCCTGATACTTCGATTCAACGGCCTGGGCCAGTTCGCGAGACAGCGGTGCGGTGGCGCAGACAATCGCCGCAAGCGGCGGCAGTGCTTGCGATTCGCGCAGCAGGGCCTGCAGGTGGACCGGGGTCGTGACGAGGACGCGGGGTGCCGGCAGCGATGCCAGTTCGCAGGCGATGTCGGCGGGAAAGAACGGCCTGCCGGAATGCACCGAGAACGGGCCGAACAAGGGCAGCAGCACGGAAAGCTCCATGCCGTACATGTGCTGTGCAGGCACCGTGGCCAGCACGCTCGCGATCTGCCCATCCGCCAAGCCAAGGACGCGGGTGAGGACCTCGATGTTCAGGCGGCAGCCAAGCCTGAAGTTCTGCCAGGTCTTGATATTCGGCTTGGGCAATCCCGTGCTGCCGGAGGTGAAGCCGATCGCCGCGACTTGCGCCTCGCCAACCTCGATCGGCAGGCCGGCGTGCGCGGTGTGGCGATCATCGATGTCGAATTCCGGCAGGCGGATCATGTCCGCATGGGTCGCGCAGGCTTGCTGGTCCCCAAGCAGGTAGGCACCCGGATAGGCCGAACGGACTTCGGCGATGGCCTGGATCGCTCGCGATGAAGGCAGCAAGGTTGCATGACCACGACTGGCCGCGGCGCAGTAGCTGACGACAAAGCAATAGCGGTCTTCGCAAAGGTTGATTGCGCTGCCCGATGCCGGCAACAGCGCGGCCGCATGCGCCACGTCGCCGAGAAATGCGCGCACGCTGATGCCGCGACCCTTGCGCCAGGCAAACAGGCGCTCGTGGTTGGCTTCGCCGAGCAGCGAAAACAGCGGGGCCGGATCCCCGAGCCGGCCCGAATCAACTGACGCGGACATCTCCCCTCCTAGCGACGCAATGTTTCCCCGCTGACAGCGTCGCGGATCGCGGTGGGCCGCTCAAGCCCCCCGAGTTCACCGTCGACGACGTCATCGAGTTGATCGCCGAAAGCAAGGCGCACCGCCTCGGCACTGCGTGCAGGCGGCTGTCCATGCACATTGGCGCTGGTGGAAATGATCGCGGAGCCAAAGCCGCGACACACGGCAGCGGCAATCGGATGGGCGGTGACTCTCACGGCGATGCCTGCATGTTCGCCGACGATCCATGCAGGAACTCGCGTGCTTCGCGGAAATATCCAGGTGTTCGGGCCGGGCCAGGTGGCTTGGGCGCGGGCGATCGCCGGCATCGGGCAGTCGCCGAGGAAGGGTTCGATCTGGGCAAAATCCGCTGCAATCAGGATGACGCCGACGCCTGCCGGCCGCTGCTTGAGGGCAAAGATGCGGCGGACGGCGGATTCGTTGAACGGATCGCAACCCAGTCCCCAGACCGCCTCGGTCGGGTAGGCAATCACGCCCCCGCGCCGAAGCGCGGCGACGGCGCGGGCAATGGCGGCATCCATCAGCCTTCGCTGGCGCCGGCGGTTTCGACAGGCTTGCGCGTGGAGGGGGCCTTCTTGACGGCCTTTTTCGCGGCCGATTTCCGCGCCGCCGTCTTCTTGCCTGGCGCTTTTTTCGCCGCGCTCTTCTTGACCACGGCCTTCTTTGCCGCCGCCTTCTTGGCCGGGGCCTTCGTCGCCGTCGTCTTTGCGCTGGCCTTCTTGCTGGCCGCCTTGCCCTTGGCGCCCTTGCCGAAGCCGCGCTTGGGCCGGAACGGCGCCGCGGCCAGCAGCTCGACGCATTCGGCCTCGGTCAGGGAAGGCGGTTCGCGGTCCTTGGGGATGCGCGCGTTCTTCTCGCCGTCGGTGATGTACGGGCCATAACGGCCATTGAGGATCTGGATGCCGTTGCCGAAATCCTTGATCGTGCGGTTGGCCAGCAGTTCGGCGCGGGCGCGCACGAGTTCGAGCGCACGCGGCAATTCGATGGTGTAGGGGTCGTCTTCCTTGCCCAGCGAGGCATACGTGGAGCCAATCTTGACGAAGGGTCCGAAGCGGCCGACACCGATGACGATATCCTCGCCTGCCTCGTTGCTGCCGAGCGTGCGCGGCAGCTTGAACAGCTCCAGCGCCTCCTCGGCGGTGATCGTGTGCATGCTCTGGCCGGGCCGCAGGCTGGCGAACTTCGGCTTGTCCTCGTCTTCCTTGGTGCCGATCTGCGCAAACGGCCCGTAGCGGCCAAGGCGCACCGACAGCGGCTTGCCGGATTTCGGATCGACGCCGAGCACGCGGCTGCCGCTGGCTTCGGACTTGTCGACGGTCTCGATCTTTTCCTCGATCTGCGCCTTGAACGGCTTCCAGAAGCGCGCCAGCAACGGTACCCAGTCCTCCTCGCCGCGGCTGACCGCATCCAGTTCGTCTTCGAGCCTGGCGGTGAAATCGTAGTCGACATAGCGGGCGAAGTGCCCGGCCAGGAAACGGCCGACCGCGCGCCCCACATCGGTCGGCTTGAAGCGGCGGCTGTCGAGGATCACGTATTCGCGGTTGAGCAGCACCTGGATGATGCTGGCATAGGTCGACGGGCGGCCGATGCCGTATTCCTCCAGCGCCTTGACCAGGCTGGCTTCGGAGAAGCGCGGCGGCGGTTCGGTGAAGTGCTGGTCGGTGATGATGTCGCGCAGCGGTACCGCCTCGCCGACTTTCATGAGCGGCAACTTGCGCGCCTCGTCCTCGTCCTCGGCGGCCTTCTGGTCGCGGCCCTCCTCGTAGACGGCAAGGAAGCCCGGGTCGATGACCGTGGTGCCGGTGGCACGGAACGCGGCATCCGCGCCGCATGGGAAATCCACCGATACGGTGTTCAGGGTGGCGTGCTGCATCTGGCTGGCGACCGTGCGCTTCCAGATCAGCTCATACAGCCTGGCGTGGTCGGGCGACAGGAAGGCGGCGACGCGCTTGGGCGTCAGCGCCGCCGAAGTCGGTCGGATCGCCTCGTGCGCTTCCTGGGCGTTCTTCGATTTCGACTTGTAGGTGTTGGGCTGCTCGGGCAGGGCCTGCCGGCCGAACTCGCGCACGATCACCTCGCGCAATTCCGCGGTGGCTTCGTCCGAGATCGACACTGAATCGGTACGCATGTAGGTGATCAGGCCGACCACGCCCTCGTCGCCGATTGCGATGCCTTCATAGAGCTGCTGGGCAAGGCGCATGGTGCGGCTGGTCGCGTAGCCGAGCTTGCGCGCAGCTTCCTGCTGCAGGGTCGAGGTGGTGAACGGTGCCGATGCCCGCCGCTTGCGTTCCTTCGACTGCACTTCGCCAACGACGAGGCGACCTTTTGCCGCCTTGTGCAAGGCATCGCGTGCGGCATGCGCATCGCTGGCGTTGGTCAGGTCGAACTGCTCGAACTTCTTGTTGTTGAGCTTGAGCAGGCGCGCCGTGAAGGCCTGGTCGGGGTGGGCCAGATCGGCTTCGATGGTCCAGTATTCGCGCGGGATGAAGGCTTCGATTTCCTCCTCGCGCTCGACGATCATGCGCAGGGCTGGCGACTGCACGCGACCGGCGGAGAGCCCGCGCTGGACCTTGCGCCAGAGCACCGGCGACAGATTGAAGCCAACCAGGTAATCCAGTGCGCGCCGGGCCTGCTGGGCGTTGACCAGTTCCATCGACAGCTTGCGTGGATTGGCCACGGCTTCCTTGATCGCGCGCGGGGTGATCTCGGAGAAGACAACGCGGTGCACGGCCTTGTCCTTGAGCAGCTTCTTCTCGCGCAGGATCTCGGCGATATGCCAGGAAATCGCCTCGCCTTCGCGATCAAGGTCGGTTGCCAGATACAGCGAATCAGCCTGCTTGGCGGCCTTGACGATGGCGTCGACGTGCTTCTCGTTCTTCTCGATCAGCTCATAGTTCATGGCGAAGTCGTGATCGGGATCGACCGCGCCTTCCTTGGGCACCAGGTCGCGCACATGACCGTACGAGGCGAGGACCTGGAAGTCCTTGCCGAGGTATTTGTTGATCGTCTTGGCCTTGGCGGGCGATTCGACGATGAGCAGGTTCTTGGCCATGTTGCGGTCCTTGCCGCCGGGTTTCGATGCTGCGTGACGATGCAGTCTGGACGGGATGGTCGATTGCAGGCGTGCATCCCTTATTCAGCAGGACACACGCCTTCGCGGACTGTCAAGCCTGCGGCGGCGCACTATACCCAATCGAATCCGCAAAGACAGGGCAGCCGGACCCGCTCAGCCATGCACCTTGCGTGTGTAGCGGCCACCGCGCGCGCCGACTACCTCGCCGTCGAGCTCAAGCAGCAGCAACATCGAGGACAGCGCCGCCGCATCGAGGCCGGTGCGCTCGGTCAAGGTGTCCAGGTCTGCTTCCTCATGACCCAGGGCATCGAGCAGGCGCCGGTAGTCGGCATCGCGCTGCCCGCCGGCTGCCGGGGTTTCCGCCGCGATGGCCGCTGCTGCAGCCGACCCGTCGTGCAGGCGTAGTCGCAGGCGATCGCCAAGGGCGGCGGCCAGCCCGGAGAGGTCGTCGATGATCTCGTCGACCGTCTCGGTCAGCCGCGCTCCGTCGCGGATCAGCTGATGGCAGCCGCGCGACAGCGGACTGTTGATCGAGCCCGGGATCGCGAACACCTCGCGGCCCTGTTCGGTGGCGTAGCGGGCGGTGATCAGCGAGCCCGACTTGAGGCTGGCCTCGACCACCAGGGTGCCCAGGGCAAGTCCGGAAATGATGCGGTTGCGGCGCGGGAAGTGTTCAGCCTTGCCTGGCGTGCCCGGTGGAAACTCGCTGACCAGGGCACCGCTGGCGGCGATTTCCCCGGCAAGGGCGTGATGCTTGCGCGGATAGACGAGATCGGGGCCGGTGCCAAGCACAGCCAGGGTGCGGCCCTGGACATCGAGGGCCGCCCGATGCGCGGCAGCATCAATGCCATCCGCCATGCCGCTGGTGATGGCAAAACCGGCATTGGCCAGGGCGCGGGCAAAGCGGCGCGTGATCGCCAGGCCGCCGTCGCTGGCGCTGCGGCTGCCGACAATGGCGACCTGCGGCATCCACAGCAGGGTTGCATCACCGGCGACGAACAGGGCCGCTGGAGCGCCCGGGATTTCGCGCAGCAGCGACGGATAGTCGGAATCGTCCCAGCCAAGCAACTGGTGCTGCGGTTCTGCCAGCCAGGCGAGGTCGGCATCGATGCGCGCCCGATCCGGGGCATCCAGCCAGCGCCGCGCTTCGTCATCCAGGTCCGCCGCCGCCTTGTTGCTGCGCAGGTGCTGCAACACCTGCGGCGCGGTGCCGCGGGCGCTGATGAGCTGGCGCAGCGAGGCCGGGCCAAGGCCGGGAGTGCGCAACAGGATCAGCCAGGCTTCCATGGCCATCGAGGTACTTCCGTGGGACGAACACAGGAGGAGCCGAGTGTAGTCGCAACCGGCGCAGACAAAAACGGCGCGGTGTCATCCACCGCGCCGCATTCGCTTGCCTGGGGACCGAGGCTCAGGGCGTCGTGTCGGGATCGTGCAGGAAATCACCGACATGCACGGGACGCACGCTGTCCATCACCAGGCCGTAGCTGACCCGCTTGAAGGTGCGGAAGACCATGACGTGGCCAATGAATTCGGGCGGCAACTGCACCTTGGAATCGTGCGGGTTGAAGAACGCGCGCGACTTGCCCTTCGGATAATCGGTATTGTCCTGGACCACTTCGCCATCGCTGTAGATGGAGTACGTGGTGCCGTTGTCGACACCGTCCTCGGCACCGCGCGACAGCGCGATCACCTGCAACGGACCCACGGCATTGAGGGCATCGGTGAAGGCGATGACACGCATGTTGTCGGGTGCCTGTGCCGGCGGATGCGGCACGAACTGGTCGTCGTACGGGGTCGGATCGAGTGGCAGGATGAAATCGCCTTCGCGTACCTCGAAATCCGAATAGGTGACCAGTGCCGAGCTGGGATTGCCGGTGCGCGTCACCTGCACGACGCCGTATTCCAGTACTTCGTAGCCGAGGAAGCGCACCCGACCCTTGAAGCTCCATTCCATCGGGCCATGGCGCCAGAGCAGGCTCTTGCGTCCGTCACGGCCATCGCGTTCCTGTCGGTAGGTTTCGCGAACCTTGCCCTCGTCTTCCGGGGGCATGTCGTAATAGCGGCCCATCGGGCGGACGATGGCAAACTGGTCGCCGACATTCGCGCTGAGGCCACGGATGTAGACCAGTTGGCCGGCGGTGCCGCGCAGGCGGTTTTCCTCGACCGCGACAATGTGCGGTGCATCGCGTATGGCATCTTCATCGACCACGCGCGAGTTCTTCAGGAATTGCTTGACGTCCGAAAGAGGGATCGGCTTGATGGCGTTGTCGAGCGAGGTCTCGCGGACGTGCGGACCGACCGAGCCCTCGCCGTGGCTGACACTGCCGTCGGAGAGGATCAACTGGTCGCCCGGGTAGATCAGATGCGGATTGCGCACCTTGCTGTTGAGTTGCCAGATTTCCGGCCAATGCCACGGCTTGATCAGGAATTTCGCGGAGATGCCCCACAACGTATCGCCTTTCTTGACGATGTAGCTGTGCGGTGCGTTGTCGGCCCACTGCTGTGCGGCGAACACGGAAACCGTGAGCAGAAGTCCTGCTGAAATCGAAAGTAGTTTTTTAAGCATGGCGGCCAATTACCTGATTCCCCTACGGCTTTGCCGAGTGTATAGCAAACTTTGGGCAGCGCAAACGACCGCTCGCTGGAAACCTGAACCTTGTCGCAAACCGTGGCCCGGGCAGGAAACCGGGCCGCGCCTGCGGCACGGGCCACTTGTGCCGTCGCATGGGCGCCGATCGCTGGCCATTGCCGGGGAAAACCGGCGCCGGCAATCGCCTGCAAAGGGCGAACCGCGTAGACTTTGCGCCCTTCGCGGCTTGACCGCGCGCACATTGCCCCAAGCTTTGCCTGCATGCCCGCCGGAACGGCCCGCAACAACCGGAACAGCACCATGAGTCTGCTCAACATCCTCGAATTCCCCGATCCGCGCCTGCGCACCAAGGCGCAACCGGTGACCACGTTCGACAGCGCCCTGAAAAAACTCGCCGAAGACATGCTCGAGACGATGTATGACGCCCCGGGCATCGGCCTCGCCGCGACCCAGGTCGATCGCCACGTGCAGATGCTGGTACTCGATGTTTCCGAGGAAAAGAACGCGCCGATGATCATCGTCAATCCGCGCATCCTCGAAAAAGAGGGCACCGAGACCTGCCAGGAGGGCTGCCTGTCGGTGCCGGGGATCTTTGCCGACGTCGAACGTGCCGAACGCATCCGCCTGGCCGCGCAGGACGTGCAGGGCAATGCGTTCGAGATCGAGGCGGAAGGCCTGCTTGCCGTGTGCATCCAGCACGAGATGGATCACCTGATCGGCAAATTGTTCGTCGACTACCTTTCGCCGCTGAAGCGCGACATGGTGCGCAAGAAGCTGGAAAAGCAACGCCGCCACGCCGAACCCGCCAGCGCCAGCGCCTGATTGATGTCCGCACGCCTGCGCCTGGTGTTCGCGGGAACGCCGGAATTCGCCGTGCCGGCACTGCATGCCTGCCTGCGCCCCGATTGCGAGGTCGTGGCGGTGTACACCCAGCCCGACCGCCCGGCCGGTCGCGGTCGCAAGCTGGCGGCGGGGCCACTGAAGCAGGCCGCCCTCGCTGCGGGAATCGAGGTCAGGCAACCCGAATCCCTGCGCAGTGCCGCGGCGCGACGCGAGCTGGCCGCGCTTGCGCCTGACCTGATGATCGTGGTCGCCTATGGCCTCATCCTGTCGCCGTCGGTACTGGCGATTCCCGTGCACGGTTGCTGGAACGTGCATGCCTCGCTGCTGCCGCGTTGGCGCGGTGCGGCGCCGATCCAGCGCGCGATTCTCGCCGGCGATCGGCAATCGGGCGTCGCCCTGATGCAGATGGAAGCCGGCCTCGATACCGGCCCGGTGCTGCTTGAGCGACGCACGCCGATTGCCGAGGACGAGACCGGCGGCAGCCTGCATGACCGCCTTGCCCTGCTCGGTGCCGAGGTGCTTGGCGAAGGCCTGTCCCGACTCGTTGCCGGCAACCTGCCCGAGGCGCGGGCGCAGTCCGGGACGGGCATCGAATACGCGCACAAGCTCGACAAGGCCGAGGCGCGGCTGCACTGGAACACTTCGGCCATTGCCCTCGAGCGCAAGGTCCGCGCCTTCAATCCCTGGCCGATTGCCGAAACCGAACTGGCGGGCGAACGCCTGCGCATCTGGTCGGCGCGGGCACTCGCCGCCGCGCCGGGGGCGTTGCCCGGTCGCGTGATCGGCGTTGGCGCACAGGGCCTCGATATCGCCTGTGCCGATGGCGTGCTGCGCATCCTCGAAATCCAGCGCGACGGTGGGCGGCGCATGCCGGTGCGCGATTGGCTCAACGCGCGACCGGCACTCGCGGAAACCTTGCCAGGCGCGCAGGCGTGAGCGGCGCGACCGACAGCGTCGGCGCCGCGATCCGCGCCGATGCCGCGCGCGTCCTCGCGCGGATCGTCTTCGATGGCGTTTCCCTGCGTTCGGCCTTCGATGCGCGCGCGGCGCGCAGCGCGGATGCACGCGATCGCGCATTGTTGTCGGCAACGTTGTTTTCGGCCTCGCGCTGGTGGCTGCGTTTCGATGCGGTGCTGGCACGCTTGCTCGAACGCGCGTTGCCGGCCAAGGCCCGGGAAATCCATGCCTTGCTGGTGCTTGGCCTGGTGCAGATCGAGACCATGGGCATGCCCGAGTACGCCGTGGTCGCCGCCTGCGTCGATGCCGCGCGCCTGCTCGGCCAGCCGCGCCATGCCGGCCTGGTCAATGCCGTGCTGCGCCGCTACCTGCGCGAACGCGAGGCGCTGCTGGCTGCAGCTGACCTCGATGCAGTCAGCCGCCATGCGCATCCACGCTGGATGATCGAGCGCATCAGCAGCGACTGGCCCCGCGATGCCGAGGCGATTTTCGCCGCGAACAATTGCGCGGCGGCACTGACCCTGCGCGTCAATCGGCGCCGCAGTTCGCCTGAGGACATGATCGCGCGCCTGGCCGCCGCGGGCGTGGTCGCGGAAGCCCCGGCGCATTTGCCGGACGGCCTGATCCTCGCGGAAAGCACGGATGTCAGCCGCTTGCCGGGATTTGCCGAAGGCTGCTTCTCGGTGCAGGACGGCGCCGCCCAGCAGGTCGTCGACCTGCTCGATGTCGCCGCCGGCCAGCGCGTGCTCGATGCCTGCGCCGCGCCGGGCGGCAAGAGCGCGCATATCCTCGAGCGCGCCGCGGTCGAACTGACCGCCCTCGATGCGGATGCCGGGCGCCTGCCGCGCGTGCGCGAAAACCTGGCCCGGCTCGGCCTGAGTGCAAACGTGCTGCACGGCGATGCGTCGCGTCCGCCAGGCTGGTGGGATGGCAAGCCGTTCGACCGCATCCTCCTCGATGCGCCGTGCTCGGCCAGCGGCATCATCCGGCGCCAACCAGACATCAAGCTGCATCGCCGCGCCGCCGACATCGCGCCGCTGGCGGCAATGCAGGCGAGACTCGGGGCAGCGCTGTGGCCTATGCTCGCGCCGGGCGGCAAGCTGCTCTACGCAACCTGCTCGATTTTCCGCGCCGAGAACGAGGTGGTGGTTGCGGGCCTGCTTGATGCCCATGCCGATGCCCGCGCGCTGCCGATTGCCGAGCGCCACGGGCGCGTCGCCGGCAATGGTCGGCAGAACCTGCCGGGGAACAAGGGAATGGACGGGTTTTATTATGCGCTTGTGGAAAAAGATCGCAGTTAGCGTGATCCTGGCCGGCCTCCTCGGCGGCTGCGACGCGCTGCGCGAGCAAGCGCCCGGCAGCCTGCAGGTGCATGAGGCGCGGCTGGTCGCGGGGGCCGACGGCATGCGCCTGGAGGTCAATCTCGACTGTCGCTTCAACGGGCCGATCAATGATGCGCTCGAGCATGGCATTCCGATCACGCTGGATGTGCACCTGCGCGCACGCGGCATTGCCGGCGCGCTGGATGATCGACGCCAGATCGAGCTGCGCTATTTCCCGTTGACCCGGCGCTACCAGTTGCGCGACAGCGCCAGCGATGCCGTGCGCAGCTTCGCCGCATCCGCCTACCTGACCGATGCACTGGCAGCGCTGCGCCTGCCATTGCCGGCGACGTTCGCCGGGCTGGCCGCGGGGACGCGCCTGCAGCTGGACGTGCAACTCGATCATTCGGCCTTGCCGGGTGCCCTGCGACTGCCGGCCATGCTCGAGCCGGCCTGGCGCCTCACTGCACCGGAGTTTGCGTGGATCGTCGCGGCTGGTTGAACCTGATCGGGCGACGCGTGCTGCCGACGCTCGCCGTGCTCGCCTTGCTCATTGCCTCGCTGAAGCTGGCCGAACAGGCGGCGGGCGGCAGCGGTGCCTTCGTCGATGCCTATCGCTGGGTGCTCGGCGCGGCCGTGCTCGCCCTGCTCGTGTTGTTCGTGCTGATCGGCCGGCGCCTGTGGTCGCTGCGCCGGGATCTTGGCCGCGAGGCGCCGGGCGCGCGGCTCAGTCGCCGCCTGCTGCTGACCCTGGTCCTGCTCGCCGTGCCGCCGGTTGTCGTCGTCTATGGATTCGCCTTGCGCTTCATCAATGCCACGGTCGACAGCTGGTTCGATGTCAGCCTGGAGACGGCACTGGACGACGCACTCGAAGTTGGCCGCATTGTCATCGACGAGCACCTGCGCAAGGCCGAAGCGGGCACCAGCGGACTCGCCGATGAATTGGTCAGCGTCTTCGATGGCAACCTGCAGGCCAGCCTCGATCGCGAGATCGAGCCGCTGGGCGCGACCCAGCTCAGCGTGTTCGATGCCGATCGTCGCGTGCTCGCCATCGCCAGTTCCGATCCGCGCTACCTCGATCCCTCATTCCCCGATGCGGCGACGCTGATGCGGGTCAGTGGCGAGGATCGCTTCGCCGCGGCCGAACCCCTCGGTGACCTGCTCCTGATCCGTGTCGTCATGCCGATCGGATCAAGTTCCGGGGGCGGCAAGCCGCGCCTGCTGCAGGGCCTGTTCCCGCTGCCCGAACGCCTGCAACCGCTGACCGCGAGCATCGAGAAGGCAAGTTTCGATTTCCAGCGCCTGAAATACCTGCGCGGCTCGCTGAAGCTGACCTTCGGCCTGATCCTGACCTTCGTGCTGACCCTGTCGGTATTGTTTGCCGTGCTTGCCGCGTTCGGCGTGTCGCGGCGCCTGCTGGCGCCGGTCGGCCGGCTGATCCATGCGACGCGCGCCATCGGTGCCGGACGCTTCGAGGCACCCTTGCCGGTGGCCAGCAACGACGAGCTTGGCCAGCTGGTCAATTCGTTCAACCAGATGAGCCGCGAACTCGAACTGGCCGGCATGCGCGCGCAACGCAGCGCCGAGGAAATCGACACGCAACGGGTCTGGCTGGGTGCCGTGCTCGAACGCCTGTCGGCTGGCGTGCTTGGCTTCGATCATGCCGGCGTCCTGCGCGTGGCCAACCGTGCCGGCGAGGCCATCCTTGGCGTTTCCATCAGCCACTACGGCGGGCATACCCTCGCCGAGATCAAGCGCGACCATCCCGAGCTGGCCAGCATTGCCGATCCGCTGGCGCGGCACATGCGCGAAGGTTTGCGCGAGTGGCGCGAGGAGATCGTCGTCGAATCCTCCAGCGGTCGGCGCGTGTTGATGTTGCGTGGTGCCGCGCTGCCGGGCGATGGCGGTTTCGTCGCCGTGTTCGACGACCTCACGGTGCTCAACAGCGCGCAGCGTGATGCCGCCTGGGGCGAAGTCGCGCGACGCCTCGCGCATGAGGTGAAGAATCCGCTGACGCCGATCCAGCTTGCCGCCGAGCGCCTGCGCCGGCGTTTCATCGGTCGCCTGCCGGCCGACGACAGCGAACTGCTCGATCGCGCCACGCACACGATTGTCAGCCAGGTCGAAGCATTGAAGACCATGGTCAATGCCTTTGGCGACTATGCGCGGCCGCCGCAACTGACCACGCGCCCGGTGGCCCTGCATGCCTTGGTCGCCGAGGTGCTCGACTTGTACGGCAGCGACCAGCGCCTGAGCCTGAGCCGGCAGTTTGTCGATGGCGAGCCGATGGTGAAGGTCGATGCCGTGCGCCTGCGCCAGGCCATGCACAACCTGCTGAAGAATGCGCTGGAGGCCATCGGTGACCAGCGCAAGCCGCAGATTGTCGTGGCCACCGAGATTGCCCGTGAAGGCGACAACGCCTGGGTCGACATCATCGTCAGCGACAATGGCTCCGGCTTGCCGGAGGGTTTCGGCGAGCGCTGGTTCGAGCCCTACACATCGAGCAAGGCGCGCGGCACCGGGCTCGGCCTGGCCGTGGTCAAGAAGATCGCCGAGGAACATGGTGGCAGCGTGCGTGCGATGCAGCGCGAAGGGGGCGGCGCGTCCTTCATCCTGCGCCTGCCGCTGGGTGGTCATGGTGGCCGCAGCGACCACTGATGGCGCAGCGGGCATGCGTCGGGGCGGCATCGATCAATCTTCGACAGACTCTGGGCTATCCTGATCCATTGCCTGATCGAGTCGCCAAGTGACAGCCGAGTCTTTCCATCCCGCGCCCGGAACGCCGCACGATCGCCGCGAGTTCTGGCTGTTCCTGCTGATTGCCCTGGTCGTGCTTGCTGCCGGCATCGGCCTGCGTGATCCCTGGCCGGCCGACGAGCCGCGCTTTGCCCTCGCCGCCAGGCACATGGTCGAGAGCGGCAACTGGCTGATCACCCATCGCGGCAGCGAGTTGTATTCGGACAAGCCGCCGCTGTTCATGATCCTGCAGGCGGCGTCGTACGAGTTGACGCACAACTGGCGCATTGCCTTCCTGCTGCCCTCGCTGCTGGCCGCCCTCGGCACGCTGCTGCTGACCTACGATTTCGGCCGCCGCCTGTGGGGACATCGGATTGGCCTGTGGGCGGCCATCCTCGTCCTCTCCACATTCCAGTTTGCCTACCAGTCCAAGCGCGCGCAGATCGACCCGCTGGTGACGTTCTTCATCACCCTGGCCAATTACGGGTTGCTGCGGCATTTCCTGCTCGGCCCGGACTGGCGCGCGTACTGGCTCGGCTGCTTCGCCGCCGGACTCGGCGTCATCAGCAAGGGTGTCGGCGTGCTGGCCTTGCTGATGGTCCTGCCGTTTGCCTTTGCGCGCTGGCGGCACTGGTCGCACCTGGCGGAGTTCCGCGGTGGTTTGCTGCGCTGGGCGGGCGGCGCGCTGGCTTTCCTCGGTGCCATCGCCCTGTGGATCGTGCCCATGGTGCTCAGCGTGCGCGCCAGTGGCACGCCGGAATACCAGGCCTATCTGGATGACATCCTGTTCCGGCAGACCGCCGCGCGCTATGCGGAATCCTGGGATCACCACCAGCCGTGGTGGTATTTCGCCGAAGTCATTGCCTATGGCTGGTTGCCGCTGGGCATCGTCCTGCTGGGCGTGGTGCCGCGCTGGATCGAACGGCTGCGGGCGCGCGATGCGCGTTTCCTGCTGCCGCTGGCCTGGGTGGCCTTGATTGTCGTGTTCTTCTCGGTGCCCAGTGGCAAGCGCGATGTCTACATCATGCCGGCCTTGCCGTGGGTTGCCCTGATGAGTGCTCCGTTTGTCGATGGATTGCTCGAGCGCGCCTGGTTGCGGCGCGCATTGTTTGCCTTGACCGCCATGCTCGCGGCGGTTTTCCTGCTTGCCGGGATCGGCGCGTGGAATGGCTGGATCCCGGCCGCCCAGGCGTTGGTGATCGAGCGCGGACTCGACCACGGTGGCGCGGGCTTGTGGGCCTTGCTGGTCGGCATTGGCGCGATCGCGGCACTCGCCCTGGTGCTGTTTCGCGTCCGCCGCAGCGAGATCGGCCTCGGCATGACGCTGGCGGGGCTTTGGCTGGCTTGGGGATTCTGGGCCTATCCGGTGCTCAACGACTCGACGTCGGCGGCGAAGATCATGCGCGATGCCGGCGCTGTGGCCGGGCCCGATGCCGAAATCGCCCTGGTCGGCTGGAAGGAGCAGAACCTGCTGCTGGCCGATCGCGAGGTCACCGAGTTCGGCTTCAAGAAACCGAAAAGCCGCCAGCTTGCCGAGGCCATCCGCTGGCAGGAGGCGAAGCCCGACACACGTTGGGTGTTCATCCTCGATCGGGTCATGGCCCCGTGCATCGATCGCGACAAGGCTGTTGTCGTCGGCCACGCCAATCGTCGTGAATGGCTGATGTTCAAGGCCGATGCGGTCGCTCCAGCCTGCCGCGGCGGCAAGGTTCCCGAGGCGGCTGCGGCGACCGCGGAACCGGACGACGAGGAATAGCGCGCAACCTGCGGACGGATTATCTTTATCCCTTTCTCGGACGCGGGGTGTTGCGGGCTCGGGGCCGATGTCTGCGGCCAGACTGCATCGTGCATGAAACGCTACCTGCTTTTTGCGGCGAACCTGTATGCCTTGCCGATCCTGCGCCCGCTCGCCCGGGCCATTGCCGCCAGCGGCGGCGAAGCGGCCTGGTTCGTCGGCGCGCCGCTGGCCGGCTACATGGAAGCCGACGAGCGCGTATTGCGCGATCGCGCGCAAGTCGCGGCATTCGCGCCGCGCGCCGTGTTTTCCGCAAGCAACTGGGTGCCGTATTTCTTTCCCGGCATCAAGGTGCAGGTCTTCCACGGCTTCAGTGTCGACAAACGCCCGCCCGATCGCGGCCATTTCCGCATTCGCGGATGGTTCGACCTCTATTGCACGCAAGGTCCCTCGACCACCGAACCGTTTCAGCAACTGGCCCGGCACCACGGTCACTTCGCCGTGGTCGAGACGGGCTGGCCGAAACTGGATCCGCTTTTTGCCATGCACGGCCAACGGCAGGAGTTGCCGGCGGCCAACGGACGCAAGGTCTGCATGTACGCGGCCACGTTCACGCACGGGCTGAGTTCGGCCAACGCCCTGTACGCGCAGATTGCCCGGCAGGTTGCCAGTGGCGAGCGTTACTGGCTGTTGACCTTGCACCCGAAGGCCGACGAGGATGTCAGGGAGCGATATCGCGCGCTGAGCGGTGCGAATGCGCAATTCTTCGAGGCCCATCAATTGACGCGCATGATGTCCGCGGCCGACCTGCTGGTTTCAGATACCTCTTCGGTCGTCGCCGAATTCCTCGTCCAGGGCAAGCCGGTGGTGACCTTTCGCAACCGCTCGCCGAAACCCTGCATGATCGACATCGGTGATCCGCAAATGCTTGAGGCGGCCTTGTGCCAGGCTCTCGATGCGCCGCCGGGCCTGCTCGGGGAAATCCGCGAATTCGCCGCGCGCACGCATCCGAGCCGCAACGGCCAGGCCAGCGAGCGCGTGCTGGAAGCCGCCGAGGATCTCATCGGCGGCCGCCTCGGCACGCTCGCGCCGAAGCCGCGCAACCTGCTGCGGAAACTGCAGGGTCGCTTGCTCTATCGACGCTGGCTCAGCCAACTCATGCGCGCATGAGCCTGCCTCCGCTTGCAGCAGCCGGGTCGTCCACGCACTTCGCCGCGGCGGCCTGGATCCCGCTGTGGCTGGCCGCTGCGTTGCTGGCGATCTTCCAGACCGGCTTCATGCCGCTGTATTCGACGCGCACCCTCGGCGTTGCCTGGGAAATGTGGAACAGTGGTCAATTCCTGGTTCCGCATGCGAACGGGGTTCCCTACAGCCACAAGGTGCCATTGCTGTTCTGGCTGATCCATGCCGGTTGGGCGGTTGGCGGCGTCGGCGATGTCTGGCCGCGCCTGCTCGAGGTGCTGATCGGGCTCGGCGTGCTGCTGCAGGCACAACGCCTGGCGCGCGTGTTGTTTCGTGATGCGCCGATGGTCGCGCAGCTGACGCCGTGGCTGCTCGCCGCATTCAGCTACGCCTTCCTGTTCAGCCTGCAGATCATGTATGAGACGCTGCTGACGCTGTGCGTGCTGGGCGCGATCAATGCGCTGGCCGGGCGTGATTTCGAGCGGCGGCCGTTGTTTGGCTGGTTTGCCGTGGCGCTTGCCGCCGGCCTGCTCAGCAAGGGTCCGGTGATGTTGCTGCATGTGGCGTTTCCGTACCTGCTCGGCCCGCTCTGGCATCCCTGGGCGCGGCGTTCGCCGGCGGCGTGGTATGGCGCTGGCGGCCTCGCCGTACTCGCCGGATGTGCCGCGCTGGTGGCCTGGGCAATTCCGGCCAGCCTCGCCGGCGGCGAGGTCTATAGCAACGAGTTGCTGTTCATGCAGACCGCAGGCCGCGTCGTCGACAGCTTTGACCACGCGCGACCGTGGTGGTGGTATGGCTCGATGCTGCCGGCCTTGCTGTTGCCGTGGCTGCTCTGGCCGCGTGCCTGGCAGGCGGTACTCGCCGCGGCGAATCCCGCGCGACAACCCGGCACGCGCTTGCTCGCCTGCTGGCTGATCCCGGTGTTGCTGGCGTTTTCCCTGGTCAGCGGCAAGCAGACCTACTACCTCGTGCCCGAGCTGGGCGGCATGGCCATCCTCATTGCCGCCGGTTTCGCGCAACTGGCGCGCAGCCGTCGTCCGGCACCGGCGGCAAGTCGTCCCTGGCTGCTGGCCGTGGCCATGTTTGTGCTGGCCCTGGCCTTGCTGATGCTGCCGCTGCGCGTGGCCGATGGCAGCATCGATTATCCGGCCCTGGTCGACATGTCGATGGCGAGCCCGTGGTTTGTCGTCGCCGCCGGGGTTCTCGGTGTCCTGCTGCTGCTGACGCCACGCAACGATGTCCGTGCCGTGCGCCACGTCAGCGCGGTCAGCATGGTCGCCGCGTGCCTCGCCTATCTGCTCTTTGCGCAGACCTTCTGGGTGCAGTTCGACCTGCGCCCGGCCGCCGCACGCATTGCCGCGTTGCAGGAGCAAGGCCTTGCCGTCGCCCATTTCCAGGTCTACGAAAACCAGTTCCACTATCTCGGGCGCCTGCAGCAGCCGCTCGATATCGTTGACGGCGGCAGCCTCGACCAGTGGTCGGCCGCGCATCCCGACGGGCGCATCATCCATGCCGTCGATGTCTTGAGCGCCGCCGACCTGCGCTACGCCGAACTGGTGCAGCCTTTTCGCTCCACGTGGTTGCTGATCGAGCCCGCGGCCACCTGGATCCAGCGCCTGCGCGGGCAGACGCCGCCCGAGCCGGCGCAGCCCGCCCGGCTCTATCCGCCAGGTTACTGGCCGTATGCGCGGGTTGCGCTCGCGCCCGCCTCGGGCTGAGGCAAAGCGGCGACGGGCTTGTCGCGCGCAGGCTGCGCCGCATGCGTTATGCTCCTGTCTCTTTTTCGCAACGAGTCGCCCATGCCCTCGGCACGCATCCTCATCGTCGACGACGAGCCCGACATCCGCAGCACGGTGAAGGAAATCCTCGAGGATGAAGGCTACGCCGTGAGCGTCGCCGAATCGGCGGCCGCCGCCCGCGAGGCGCGCCGCGGCGAACGCCCGGATGTCGTGCTGCTGGACATCTGGATGCCGGATCTCGATGGCATCAGCCTGCTGCGCGAATGGAACGAGCGCGGCGGCCTGCCGTGCCCGATCATCATGATGAGTGGCCATGGCACGATCGAGACGGCGATCGAGGCGACCCGCCTCGGTGCCTATGATTTCGTCGAGAAGCCGCTGTCCCTGGCCAAGCTGCTGCTGACCGTCGAACGCGCGCTTGAAGCCAGCCGCCTGCGCCGCGAAAACGAAGGCCTGCGCAGCCAGCTGGCGATGCCGCTGGATCCGGTCGTCACCAGCCGCGCCATGCAGTCGCTGAAGGCGCAGATGGAAAAACTCTCCGCGCACGATGCCTGGATCCTTGTGCGTGGCGAACGCGGCACCGACAAGGAAGCGCTGGCACGCTGGCTGCACGAGAAGAGCGGGCGCGGCAACGGCCCGTTCGTCACCGTCGCCCCCGGTTCGATTGCCCGCGACCACGCCGCGCGCGCCTTGTTCGGCAGCGAGGACAACGGCAGCGTGCAGTACGGCCTGATCGAGCAGGCCAATGGCGGCACGCTCTACCTCGACGAAGTCGCCGACCTCGATCCCGAATTGCAGTTGCGCCTGTCCAGCGCCTTCTCGCGGCGCGGCCTGATCCGTTGCGGCGCGCCGGATGCGGTGCCGATCGACCTGCGCGTCATCGCGGCCACCGCGCAGGATCTCGACGCCGCGGTGCAGGCTGGCAAGTTCCGCGAGGAGCTCTACTACCAGCTCAACGTGGTGCCGCTGCAGGTGCCGGCATTGCGCGAGCGCATCGAGGACATCCCCGAGCTGCTGCGCTATTACGCGGATTTCTTTGCCAATCGCGACAAGTTGCCGTACCGCCAGTTTCCCGTCGCCGTGCAGAACCGCCTGCGCAACTACCCGTGGCCCGGCAACCTGCGCGAGCTGCGCAACCTCGTCCAGCGCCTGCTCATCCTCGGCACGGCCCCGGAAGTCACCATTGAAGAAGTGGAACTTGCGCTGGGTACGGTGGCGGCCACGGCTTCCGGCCCGCCGCTGCAGAACGCGGCGCTGGGCATCGACTTCAGCCAGCCATTGCGCGAGGCACGCGAGCAGTTCGAGCGCGCCTACCTGCTGCACCAGCTCAACGAGGCCGGTGGCAGCGTCGGCAAGCTGGCGAAGATGGTCGGCATGGAGCGCACCCACCTGTATCGCAAGCTGAAAGACCTCGGCGTCGATCCGAAGGCGGTCGGGCGCGAGGACTGATCGTACTTTCGGACAATCGACGTCGCGCGCCGCGCGTGTTCCGATGAACGGACGCGAACGCCTGCAACATCGGGCAGGAACCATCGACGAGCGAAAACCATCCCAGCAATCCCGGCGGCGCGCGGGGCACGTCGTCGCATCATCCCCACATCACCAAGGAGTCTCCCATGCAACTTGAAGGCAAGGTCGCCCTGATCACCGGCGCCGCCAGCGGCATTGGCAAGCGCATCGCCGAGGTCTATGCGAAGAATGGCGCGGCGGTCGCGATCGCCGATCTGAACCTGGCCGGCGCGCAGGCCACGGCCAAGGAGATCGCGGATGCTGGCGGCAAGGCGATTGGCGTGGCCATGAATGTCACCGACGAGGCGGAAGTCGATGGCGGCGTCGCCGAAGTCATCAAGCAGCTCGGCAAGGTCGATATCCTGGTTTCCAATGCCGGCATCCAGATCGTCAAGCCGATCGAGGAATTCAGCCTTGCCGAATGGAAGAAGATGCTGGCGATCCATCTCGACGGCGCCTTCCTGACCACGCGCGCCTGCATCAAGGACATGTACCAGCGCGGCGTTGGCGGCGCGGTCATCTACATGGGCTCGGTGCATTCGCACGAGGCCTCGAGGCTCAAGGCGCCCTATTGCGCGGCCAAGCACGGCCTGCTCGGCCTCGCCCGCGTGCTGGCCAAGGAAGGCGGCCCCAGAGGGGTCCGCGCCAACGTCATCTGCCCCGGCTTCGTGCGCACGCCGCTGGTGGAAAAGCAGATTCCCGAACAGGCCAGGGAGTTTGGCATCAGCGAAGATGATGTCATCCGCAACATCATGCTCAAGGACACCGTCGACGCGAAATTCACCACGGTGGACGATGTCGCCAATCTCGCCCTGTTCCTTGCCGCGTTCGAGACCAATGCCCTGACCGGGCAGAGCATCACCGTCAGCCACGGCTGGCACATGCAGTGAGCGCGCCTCGCCAGGCCGTTCCCGGCGCGCGCCGTGGCTCGCGCCGGAGCGCGCGCGAACATGCCGATGACTACGAGCAGATTGCCCTGGTCATGCAGGGCGGCGGCGCACTCGGTGCCTATCAGTGTGGCGTCTACGAGGCCTTGCACGAGGCCGGCATCCAGCCGGGCTGGTTTGCCGGCACCTCGATCGGCGCCATCAATGCCGCGATCATCGCCGGCAATGCGCCCGCCGAGCGCATCGATCGGCTGGCCGCGTTCTGGACGCAGATCACCCGCCATGCCACCGGCATGGCCTGGCCGCTGGACGCGCTGGCGGCAATGGCGGCATGGATGCCGCCGGGCAATGCGCTGGCCACGGGCCTCTCGGCAAGCAGTGCGCTGAGCAGCCTGGGCGTCGGCCAGCAGGGCTTCTTCCAGCCGCGACGCATGTCGCCACTGTTGTTCGCCGACGGCAGCGCGCAGGCGACGAGTTTCTACGACACCGCGCCGCTCAAGCGCACGCTCGAACGCCTGATTGACTTCGATCGCATCAACCACGGCGAGGTGCGCCTCTCGGTTGGTGCGGCAAATGTCAACAGTGGCAATGTGCGTTATTTTGATTCCGCCCATGAAACCCTGCGCGCCGAACACATCATGGCCTCGGCCGCATTGCCGCCGGCATTTCCGGCCATCGCAATTGACGGCGAGCTGTGGTGGGATGGCGGCATCGTTTCCAATACCCCGCTCGATCATGTCCTCGCCGGCGTGCCGAGACACGACAGCCTGGTGCTGCAGGTCGATCTGTGGAGCGCGCGCGGACAGGCACCGAAGACGATCATGGACGTGCTCGAGCGGCAGAAGGACATCCAGTATTCCAGCCGCACCCGCTTCGGCACCGACACGATCGCGCGCGAACAGAAGCTGCGCAACGCACTCGGCATGCTCATCGAGCAGTTGCCCGGTGGTGCGCTGCCACCGGCGCTGCAGGATGCCCTGCAACCCTGGCTGTGTGACCGCGTCTTCAACATCGTGCACCTGATCTACCAGGCCAAGCACCACGAAGAGCAGTTCAAGGACTACGCGTTTGCCCCGGCGACCATGCGCGAGCACTGGCGTGGCGGCCTTGCCGACATGCGCCTGACCCTGGAGCGGCCGCAATTCTTCGAGCTGCCTTCGCGCGAACTCGGCGTGGTAACCCATGACATCCATCGAACCCTGGCGGCAGCGTTGCCCTGAGGTCATCGACAGGCGATCATCGCACCGATGGACAGTCCACTTTCCGCGCGCTTGCGCAAGCAACTCGGCGGCCCGCGCGATGGTGCCCTGCTGCGCTTTTCGCTGGGCAATGCCCTGCTTGCCGAAGGCGATGCCGCGGCGGCGGCGACCGAGTTCCGTGCCGCGACCGGCTTTGATGCGCAGTATTCGGCCGCCTGGAAGATGCTCGGCAACGCGCTGGCCGCCTGCGCCGAGGTCGATGCCGCGATCGCGGCCTGGGAACAGGGTGCCGCGGTCGCCAGCCAGCGCGGCGATATCCAGGCAGCCAAGGAGATGCAAGTCTTCCAGCGGCGCCTGCGCAAGCAGCGGGAAGCATGACCGTCCGGCGTGGCGTACTCATCCTCGCCGTCGTGCTCGCCCTTTGCGCGGCCGGCAACTGGTGGCTGCAGCGACCGATCGCGCATGCCGCCGGCGTGCTGGTCGATGCCGAGCCGCTGCAGCGCGAGCCTGCCAATCCGGCGCCGATCGCCCACGGCGACTACCAACTGACGCCGCTGGCTGATTTCGACATCGAGGCGCGTGTGCTGTCCCGCGAGAACTATTCGATCGACGATGGCAGCGACCTGTCGCCGACCGATCTCGCGCTGGGCTGGAAGCGCATGTCCGACAGCGCGGTGATCGAGCAACTGGAGATCAGCCAGTCGGTGCGCTTCTTCACCTATCGCTGGAGCCGGCAGCCGCCCATCCCGTTGCCGGAGATCGAACGCTCGGCCGCCAACATGCACATGATCCCGGCCGATGCCGGGGTCGCCCGCGAGCTGGCTAAAGTCCGCCAGGGCGCGCTCGTGCACCTGCGCGGGCAACTGGTCGAGGCACGGCGCAGCGATGGATTCCAGTGGCGCAGTTCGCTGACCCGCGAGGATACCGGCGCGGGTGCCTGCGAATTGTTCCTCGTCGCATCGATCGAGCGCCTTTGAGTGCCTGACGGAGCGCTGCTTGCCGAGCCATGAACCGGGCACGCTGCTTGCAAGCAGCTTTTCCAACGCTGCATTCACCAGGACACCTGTCAATGAGGGGCAGACCGTGACGCAAAATGGAGCCGACACGCTGCGGCTGGACGAGCCCCAGGCCGCCGTGGCGGGGAATTTCTCGATCGGGCCATACCGCATCCTCGGCCTGCTCGGCGAAGGCGGCATGGGCCGCGTTTATCTCGCCCAGCAGATCCATCCGCAGCGCCAGGTCGCGCTCAAGGTGGTGCGCGGATTGTCGAGCGCGGTGGTCGAGCGCATGCGTCGCGAGATCGAAGTGCTGGCGCAGCTGGAACATCCCGGCATCGCCCGCCTGTATGCCGCCGGCGAGTCGCGCATCGATGATGTAGATGTGCCGTGGCTGGCGCTGGAATACGTGCGCGGGGACGACCTGGTGCGCCATGCGCAGGAGCGCAACCTCGATCTCGCCGCGCGCCTGCGCCTGTTGATCGAGGTCGCCCGTGCGGTGCACTACGCGCACGAACGCGGCGTCATCCATCGCGATCTCAAGCCCGGCAACATCCTCGTCGATGACGAGGGCCGGCCGAAGGTGCTCGATTTCGGCATTGCCCGCCTGCGCGAGGACGGCGCGCAAGGCCTGACCCAGGATGGCCAGGTGCTCGGCACGCTGCCGTACATGAGCGCCGAACAACTGGCCGGCGACAGCAGCCGCATCGATGCGCGCAGCGATGTCTATTCACTCGGCGTGCTCGCCTATGAACTGATTGGCGGCCGCCTGCCGCATCCGCGCCTGAACACCTCGACGATCTTCGAGGCACTGCACATCCTGCGCCACGACGAGCCGCCGCGCCTGGCCACGCTGAGCCCGGCCGCCCGCGGCGATCTCGATACGGTGATCATGAAGTCGCTGGCCAGCGAGCGCGAACAGCGCTACGCGAGCGCGGCCGACTGGGCCGACGAGCTGCAACGCATCATCGAGCACCGGCCGATCACGGCGCGGCCGTTGACGCGCCTGTACCGGGCCACGCGCTTCGTCCGCCGCCATCGCCTGCTGACCGCGGCCATGGCCAGCATTGTCCTCATCCTCACCGCGGCCAGCATCGTCTCGCTGCGCTTCGCCCTGGCCGAGCAGCACGCCCGCGCCGAAGCCGACCAGCGGACGCGGGAAGCCGCCGCAGTCAGTTCATTCCTTGAACAGATGCTTGCTTCGGCCGATCCCGAGTTGTCCGCCAGGCGCAAGCTCACCGTCGAGGAGGTGGTCGACCAGGCCGAACGGGACATGCAGCGCCTCGATGGCGAAGCCGGCGTGCAGCGTGCCGTCGCCACCACGCTCTCGCACACGCGCCGCGCCCTTGGCCAATACGAAGCCGCGCTGGTGCTCAACCAGCGCGCCTTCAGCCTCGGCCAGGCGACCGCGGCACCCGCAGCGCAACAAGCCAACCTCCTGCATCGGCGCGCGACCTTGCACATCGACCTCGGCCAGTTCAAGGAGGCCGCCTCGACGCTCGCCCAGGCACGCGCCGCCTGGCCGGAACCATCGCCGACCACGCGCCTGGCGCTTGACCTCACCGCGGCACGCATCGATGACGAGGCCGGTCGCCCGGAAGCGGCGGAACAGCAATACCGGGCTGTCCTTGCCGCCGCACAGGCGATCGACCCGGCAACGCTGAAATCCAGTGTCGACCTGCGCAAGACCGTCGAGATTGCCCGCAGCAACCTGTCCGGCGTGCTGCGCGATCGCGGCGCGCTGGATGAAGCCGAGCAGCTCACCCGCCAGGTGCTCGACGGGCGCATCGAGGAACTGGGCGAACGCGCGCCGCTGACCCTGGCCAGCCGCAACAAGCTTGCCCTCGTGCTGGCCGCGCGTGGCGACGCCGTGCAGGCGGAGAAGGAAGCAGCCGAAGCCTTGCGCCTGCAACGTGAAGTGCTTGGCAACCAGCACGACAGCACGCTGACGACGATGCAGACCCTGGCCAACATCCTCATGGCGCGCAAGCAGTACGACGAAGCCGAGGCGCTGACCCGCGAATCGCTTGCGGGCATGGAGGCGCAGTTTGGCGAAGACTATGCGCAGACGCTGGCCTCGATGAACACGCTCGCCTACCTGCTGGAGGAACGCGGCAAGGTCGACGAAGCCGAGGCCGCCTATCGCCGCATCATCGCCATCCAGACCCGAGGCGGCGTCGTGCATCCGACCGCGCTGGCACCGCGCAACAATCTGGCCATGCTGCTGATGAACGCGGGTCGTTACGACGCCGCGCGTGCCGAGTTCTCCGCATTGATGAAGCACGCGCGGGCGACGGTCGGCGACGATCATGCGATGACCGCGATCTTCATGAGCAATGAAGGCTGGTGCCTCGGTCGCATGGGCCGCACTGCCGAAGCGCGCGACGAACTTGAAGAGGCGCATCGGCGCCTGCTCGATATATTCGGGGCCGATCATGCGCGCACGAAGGCCGCTGCCGAGCGATTGGCCGAGGTCCATCGCAAGCTCGGCGAGCATGCGAAAGCCGATGCCTTGCTGGCGACGCCAAGTGCATGAGTCTGGCCATTTTCAATTTCGTGGTTGCCGCATTTGCCCTGCTCGCGGGCCTGGCGACAATGATCCTGCTGGCCTTGCTGCGCGCGCAGCGGCGCCAGCTTGCGGCCGTGCACGACGACGCCGAAAGGCGCATGGTCGAACGCGAAACACTCGCCCGTGCGCAGGCCACCCTGGCCGAACGCGAGCGCATCTATGCCGACCTGCACGACGACATCGGCGCACGTCTGCTCGGCATGATCCATGCCGCCGAATCACCCGAACAGGCTGATCGCGCACGCGCGGTACTGCAGGATCTGCGCGATGTCGTCACGCGTTCGCGCGGCACGCCCGGATCACTCACCGACACGCTCGGCGAAATCCGTGCCGAATCCTCGCAACGGCTCGCCGCCGTCGGCCTCGAACTGGTCTGGGAGCTCAACGACGACTTGCCGGATACCGAGCTCGACACGGCGCGTGCGCTGCATCTGCACCGGATCGTGCGCGAGGCGATCAGCAACGTGATCCGGCACGCGCGCGCGGGGCGCGTCCGGGTGCGCACCAAGGCCGTCGACGGCAATCTCCTGCTTGATCTGACCGATGACGGCGGTGGATCCGAAAGCGCGCCCCGATCCAGCGGTCGCGGCCTCGACAACATGCGCGAGCGCGCCGCCGAACTCGATGCCGCGATCGACTGGAAGCCCGGCACCGAGGGCGGCACCAAGGTGTTGCTGACGATGCCGCTCGGCGACCTCGCATGAGCGGTTTCGAGCGCGCCCTTGTCGTCGATGACCTGGCCAGCAGCCGCGACTGGTTGTCGCGCGCCCTGGCCCAGGCGTTTCCCGGCATTGCCATCAGCGTGGCGGCTTCGCTTGCCGAGGCGCAGGCGCATGTCGAGCGTGCGCCGCCGCTGGCCCTGATCGATCTCGGCCTGCCCGATGGCTCGGGCATCCACCTGATCGAACGCCTGCACGCGCAAGGCACCCTGTGCATCGTCGCCACCGTGTTCGACGATGATGCGCATCTCTTTCCCGCCTTGCATGCCGGTGCGCAAGGTTATGTGCTGAAGGATCAGTCGACGGAGAATCTCGCCGCGATGCTCGGCGGCATTGCCGCGGGGCAACCGCCGCTGTCGCCGTCGATCGCGCGGCGGCTCCTGCGCCACTTCCAGCCGGTCGCAGCGGAACACGGAGCACCCGCGCTGACCGCACGCGAGACCGACGTGCTGCGCCTGATCGCCAAGGGCCATACGGTTGCCGAGGTCGCCAGCCTGCTCGGCCTCTCGCGGCACACGGCAGCGGGCTATCTCAAGGATGTCTACCGCAAGCTCAGCGTCAGCTCGCGCGCCGAGGCGACACTGGTGGCAAGCCGGCGCGGCCTGGTCGGAACGGAGATCTGATCACGGCGCAGCAGCCGCGGATTCGCCGCGAAAGCCGCGATCGAGGAACTTCGGTCGCGCGCGTCGTACCATTCACGCAACCAGGCAATCCAGGACGCGTGATCGGCATGAATGCATTCAAGAACATCCTGTACGTGGCCGAGAGCAGCGTGGCCCAGCAGGCTTCGATCCTGCGCGCCGTGTCGCTGGCGGAAAACAACCAGGCGGACTTGACCGTCATCGACGTGGTTCCAGGCGTGGCCGCCGGCATGATTGCGGCGAGTGGCGGTCATGCCTCGGCCGAGCTGCAGGCGGTCATGGTCGGCGAGCGCCGCAAGCAGCTCGAGGCATTGATCGAGCCATACCGGACGCGCCTCGATATCCGCCTCGATGTGCTGGTCGGCAGGACCTTCCTGGAAGCCATCCGCATGGTCCTGCGCAATGGCCATGACCTGCTCATCAAGCCGGCCGAGAATCCGGGCTTCATGCAGCGGTTGTTCGGCAGCATCGACATGCAATTGCTGCGCAACTGCCCGTGTCCGTTGTGGTTGACGCGCGAGAACGAAAAGGAGAAATACGAAAATATACTCGCTGCGGTCGATTTCGACCCGGACCTGCCGGATGCCGTGGAGCAGGATCTCAACCAGCAGATCCTCGGCTTCGCCAGCGCGCTCGCCTTCTCCGATTTTGCCGCACTGCATGTGCTGCATGTCTGGGATGCGCCGGGTGAAGGCATGATCAAGATCTGGGCCAATGATCCCAAGGCGGCCAGCATCGACTACGTCAGCGGTGTGCTTGCCGGCCATGAGGCCGCTTTCAACCAGCTGCGCCGGCAGCTCGGCGATCGGGTTGGAAAGGATGGCAATGAATACCTTGCTCCGGAGTTCCATTTGCAGCGAGGCGCTGCCGCCACGGCCATTCCCGGGATGGCGCGGGAGCTGGCGGCCGACCTGGTGATCATGGGCACCGTCGCGCGCACCGGCATAGCGGGCCTGCTCATCGGCAATACCGCCGAAGCGGTCCTTGAACAACTGCAATGCTCCGTGCTCGCCATCAAGCCGAGCGGCTTTGTCTCGCCGGTTGGCCCCGCATAGCCCTGACAGCCCGCTAAGGCGAATCGAACCCGTCGGCAAAGAGCGAATCGATGATCGGTGCCGGCGGCGGGTGGCGTGGATCGAACAGGCAGATGGCACTTGCCGCCTGCAACTGGCGACTGCCGCGACAGGCGAAGGCGTTGCCGGACAGCGCATCCGGGGCTTGCGTGCCGATGGTGGCGGTGGTGCCAAGGCTGGCATCGAGGGCCTGGTACTGCAGGGCGATCTCGAGGCTGGCGTGGTAGAGAACCACCTGCATGTCGAGCGCTCCGGATTGCCCACGCAGTGCCCAGTCCTGCCATTGCACCACGCTGCAGGCCTCATCGGAACCTGCTGCGCTCGGGCGCGGGCAAGAGGCGAAGTAGCGCGAGCGGATGGTTCCGGAACTCACCGCGCCGTCGAGATCGGCATGGTAGGCATAGATGCGCGACTGGCTGGCCGCTGCATTGTCGGCGATGGCGGGGAGCGGACAGTCGGCGCTGAAATCGCCGCCGTCTTCTGCCGCCAGGTCGCCTGCTGCAGCGAGGTAGCCGTTGCTGGAAACCACCAAGGCATTGACGAGGACACCGTACAGTTCGAATGGCGCGGCAAGCGCGACCACTGCCGCGCCGTCGTCGCTGGCCGGGGCCGCGGCGGAAGCGGCGCTCAAGTCGAGGACCGCGCCGTCGCTGGCATCGACATAATCGTAGGCGCATTGCGCGCTGCCACTGGCGTAGGCCTGATAGCCGTACACATCGAAGCTGGCGTTGTCGCGGGCCTGGCTGGCCACCGGCAAGGCCATGCAGAGCAGGCCGATCGCCAGGAGAAACTTTTCGCGCAGCGTCATCACGGTGTCCTCGCGCTGTAGATTTCGGTGTTGCCATCGGCATTTTGCGACGGCGACATGAGATCGCTGTTGGAGAGGAAGACCACGGTCGGCACACCGCCGGAGTCGATGCCGACGTCGATGCCCAGGGAAAGGTCCATGCTCGCGCCCAGCTTCAAGGTGAGCGTCGAACCGTTGAAGCGGCCTGTGCCGACCTCGAACTGGGCCGTCGACCCGTTGACGTACTCGTATGCGAATGTCTGACCGCCACCGTCGGCGGCCTGGCGCACGCCGATGTAGCTGTTGCCGGCTTGCGAGATGGTCACCTGCCGGAGCGCAGGGCTGCCTCCGACTTCGTAGCGGTAGATTTCCGGCGAGGTGTCGCCGAACACGTTGAAATAGTTGCCGTCGGAAATGAAGTAGATGTAGCGGCCGGCGTTGCCGCCAGTCGCGGCATCGATCGACGGGCTGAAGTTGCTGGTCGACGCGCTGGTGGCGGTGGTGATGCGCTGCCATGCGGATCCGGATCCGGAAATGCGGTAGCGCCAGATTTCCGGCGTTACCGGCGTGGATGATCCGCTCAGCAGACAATTGGATACCAGCGCGATGAAATTGCCGTTGTCGCCGCCACTCAGTCGAGGCTCGCTGCCGGTGCACGTCGCAGCCGGCGTGCCAGCGGACATGAAATTGACGGGCGCTGACCAGGCACTCGACGCGAAGGTACTGTAAACCACTTTCTTCGTCGCACCTTGGCCGGTAATGGAACTGCACGTGGTTTCCCAGGCGATGCGGTTGCCGTCGCTGCTGATCGACGGATTCTTGTTCGAGCAACCGGAAGTGTTGGTCACCTGGCTCAGCGTGCTGGTCTTCCGATCCCAACGATAGATCTGCTGCGACGCGCTCGCGTTGAGGGTCGCGGCGATGGCCACGTAGCGTCCGCGCAGCGAATCCACGGTCGGACCGGAAAGGCTGACGCCCTGTACGCTGCCACCAGAGGCGATGGTCAATCCGGTGACCCGGGAATAGGTGCCGTCGCGAATGAACACCTGCTGCAGCACATTGAGGTTGTCGCCGGTGTAATTGCCGCTGGAAGCAAAGGCGAAGGCATTGCCGGTATCGTCCGTGCTCAGCGCGGGTCCGTTGTCGATCGGCCTGTACTCGAGGCCGCCGTTCTTGACTTCGACGAAGCCGCCACTGGAGGTGGTGATCTGCTGCAAGGTGGTGGCAGCCGCGTTGCAGCTGTCGCGAATGGCGATGTCATCGAGCAGCAAGGCGCTGTCGAATTCCCCGTCACCCTGGTCGCCGATACGGAACTGCACGGTCACCGTGTTGCTGCCGATGACGGTGCCGGGAATCTCCACGCAGGCGTTCTGCCACTGGCCCACGCCGTAACGCAGCGAGGTATTGGTGATCGGCGAGGGGCCGTTGATCGTCCAGTTGAGCACGGTGCTGCCGAAGCAGGGCACGTTTGGGTACGGAGAAAAGCTGGTGCCGTCGTTCTTGCAGGAACTCCCCGAAAAAACGCGACTGGTATTGCCATTCACCGTGGTTTGCACGTCGAACACGTCGTCGTACTGGCCCGGCTGGTCCTGTTCGCTGGTCGGAAAGTTCCAGGCAAATACCAGTCGGGCCGGACTGGTTGTCGCCGTGAAGGTCACCGTCTGCTCCAAGGTTGTCAGGTCAAAATCGGAGGTGCCGTTGCCGTCGATGTTGTATGCGGTGCCGGAGCGCTGGCCAGGCCCATTGGAAAGGACGACAAAGCGGGTTCCGCCGGGAGCGGCCACCGGCCCCGGATTGAAATTCGACGATTGCACGACGGCTGCCTGGTTCTGCACGCCGCGAGTCCAGGGTGTCAGCGAGCCCGTTTCAAAGCCACCGTTGACAACCTGGCCATGCGCGGTTGCGGCCAGGCCGGCAAGCAGGATCATCAGCGGAGCGCGGCGGGCGATCGTGTTCACTTCAGTCATCCTCGGCCATTCAAGCTACAGGTCTGGCTGTTTCGCGGGAGCTGCGCCAGCCGGCGCGCCCTTGCGGAAATCCTGGCCGAATACAAAGCGATCGGTCAGTGCCAGGGGAAGGGTTGCAAGCGTCGTGCCGGTGTCGGCCGTGCGCAATTCGATGCGATAGCTGCCGGGGGCAAGGCCGTCGGCGCGATAAAAACCGGATGTGCTCGGGCGGACTTGCGTGACCAGCTCACCGTTGCTGCCGATGATGGCAATCCGCAGCGCTGCGGGATCGCCATGCCCCTCGACGCGCCCGGCGCAGCCGAGGCGCAGTTCCAATCCGAAATCGACCCGCGTGTTGGCACCCGAACGCACCTCGACGTTGCGCGCGGCGCCGCTGGCGGAAAGCTCGATCGGCAGGTTGTCGGGTTCCAGGCCGATGCGGTACACGCCCGGCTTGAGATCGCCCAGGTAGAAGCGCCCCGATCCATCGGTTTCGGTGCGCAGTTGCCCGTTCACGCTGACCCCGACATGGGCAAGGGTTTCGCGCCCCAGGCCTGATGGCAGGTCACCGGCAAGGGCGCCGGAGATGCCACCGACCTGCTGCAGGGCGACGTTGTAGCCGCCACGTGCAAGCCCCGACCCGGTAACGGCAAAGTCGGCGACGACATTCAGGGTCACCGTCGGACTCGCTGTGCTGCTGCCCTGGATCAGCGGATCCTTGAGCACGTTCAGGCGCGCACTGAGGCCGGGGCGCAATTCCATGCCGCCTTCGAAATAGTAGCCCAGCGAATCATTGGCGCTGAGTGCGCCCAGCGTCCAGTTCGCGCGGCGCACGCCAAAGGGCTGGCGCTTGAGGAAGAGCCCGCCGCGGTCACCGACATCCTGCTGGTGGAGATGTGTGGCGAGGATCCGGTAGGCCGGATTGAGATCGTATTCGGCGGCCGTTTCGCTCCGATCCTTGTAGCGGGTCAGCGAGACGTGCGCGCGCGCGGCCGGATACCAGCTCGCCGAGTACGAGTACTCGCCGCGATAATCCGGCCGCGCACTGAGCGAGAGCGATTTGATCGGGCGCCAGTCGGCGGCCAGCTTGGTGTATTCGAGATCGCCATTGGCGGCGTCGCTGAGCGTGCCGTGGACGACCGAGATGCGCGCCGAGCTGCCGATGGCGCGACCGATTTCGGCAAAGGTGGATTCGGTTGCCGCGCTCGCGTCGAGGTCCGCGGTGTCCTGCCCCTCGATGAATACGGCATCCAGATGCTGCGCATAGGCATGCCAGAACCAACCGTTGCGGCCACCATCGCCAAGGATGTTCCAGGCGCCGGCGCCGGCCGAGTTGCGCGCGGCATAGGCGGCCCAGGCGCCGAGCGGGCCGAGACTGGCCGCTGCACCAAGGCTGCCGTAACGGCGACCATCGACACCCTGGACCACGGCGTCGACGCTCAGCGAGGAGTTCACGCCATAGCGGAATTGATAGAAACCGGCGCTGCCGCGTGCCGCATCGCTGGAGTCCAGGCGCCGGCCGTTCAATCCGGCCCCGGCGAAGCTGACCCAGGTGCCCTCGGGCAATTGCAGGTTGCTGGCCTGCGAATAAACCCGATCGACCCGGGTTGGCACATCGATGTCGCGGAATTCGAAGATGGCCACTTCAAGGCGGATTGCGTTGACCGGCGAGGCCGGCACGTTGCGGAACTCGTAGCGGCCATCGAGGCCGATGGTCTGGCGCATCAGCATCTGCCCATCGAGCTGCAATTCGGCAATGCCGCCGGGCGGGCCTTCGCCGCGCAAAACGGTCAGCGGATTGGCCGCGTACGGCACCAGTTGGCCGCTCAGCGGTGCCTGCGAATACAGGTATTCCGGCGAATTGGTGTAGGCCATCTGCGCACCGCTGAGGTCGAAACCGGGCAACAGCGGATTGATGGCAACGCGTTGCTGGCCAAACAGCCAGCGCGCCGGCCCCTTGTCGAGCACCCAGACCAGTTCGTTGATGCGCGGACGGCTGTCGATGCCATCGAGGACCTGTGCCTGCCAGTAACCCGGGCCGAGCGCGCCGCCGAGATCGGTTACGGCGGATGTCGATATATCGTTGCCGTTGCTCTGGCTGACGACTTCGCTGCGCCAGCGCGACAGGCTGGCCTTGGGTGCATGCACGTCGATCGGCAACGGCTTTGCCTGGCGCGCCGGCGCGGTGGCCAGATCGCGCCACGGCGTATCGATGACGAGGGCAAACTCGCCCTCGTCGAAACGCAGGCGACAACCGAGGCGGGCTGCGGCCAGCGGCAAGTCGACGAACCTGGCGCCTCGATCGCTGGTGGTTTCGGCTGCGGAAAATGTCGCGCGGCCAAGCGGCGTTTCAATCGCCAAGGCACCCGCGTCGGTTGTGGAGATTTCCAGATCGAGCGCCTTGGCCAGGGTTTCCAGGGAAACCCCGTAATCCGCATCGTCCTTGGCGCGGCGCAGGGCGATCGAGGTCTTCGATTCGCGACCGTCGACCATGCCGGCCGCGAGCAGGAGGCGCGCCTGCTCGCGGCTGGCGCTGTTGGCGATCTGGCGAAAATACGGATAGCTCGGACCCGCGGAAAGGTCCGCGGCAATGGCCTGGCCCAGTGCGCAGGTCGCCAGGGCAAAGGCGCAGCGTGCGGCCCAGCGCAGCGTTGCTCGCGGGCGGATGCGGGCGGCGGGCCCGTTCATGTGCGCAGACCAGCGGCTGCCAGCGCGGGCGACGGCCCTTCACGCCTGCTGGATTGCCGTTGCCAAGTGCTCGTGCGCACGCCAGCGAGTGCCCGGCCCATGCCCGTCTCAGTGCCCGGGAACGTCGAAGGCGAACTGCCGGCTGAGCGCATCCTCGCCAAGGTGCCCCAACAGGACCGCGACATAGCGCCCCTTGGCCAGCGTCGTGCCAAGGGCAATCTCGTACTTGCGGCTGCTGCCGGGCAATACCGGTTGCCCCGGCAAGCGGCCCGCGGCAAGCATGCCGGATGGAAGCTCGGGTTTTTCATCGGCGAGGTTGCCGAGCAAGGCCACCTTGTCGAGACCGGGGAAGGCCGCTGCCTTCCAGATCATGAACTGGCCATCCGGGCGCGTATTCGCCGAACCGCGGGCCGTCACCTGCACGTGCAGGGTCGTGGCATCCGCGGTGGCCGAGGTGATCTCGGCGCGCCGTGAGGCCTGGCCTGCCTGCAGGTAGATCGCGCTGCGGAACTGGAAGCGTGCGCGCAAGGCGGTTTGCGCGCCGGCAGTGCTGGCCGCGGGCACATCCTGCGCCTGCGGGATCTCGTCAAAGATCAACATGGCCCGGTGCTCGCCATCGGCCAGTGCGACGGCAGGCCGGATCGAGAAGCGCACGGCCTGGGATTCGCCGGGAGGAATGGTGAACTCGACCGGATTGACCACGACCCACTGGTCCAGCGAGGTATCGGTACTCGGCAGGATGCGAATCTCGCCGCGGTCGTCGAAATCCCAACTGACCACGCTGACTTTCACCTGCTTCGGATCCTCGGTCAGGTTGAACAGGCGATACGCGTGCGTGCCCTGGGCCTCGGCCAGCGGCAGATCGAAGTACTGCGGGCTGAAGCCGACCTGGGCTGTCGCCAGCGAACTGGCCAGCAGGAGCAGCAGGCCGAGCGGGAGGAAAATTCGCGCTTTCATTCAGAATCCTTCGGTACGGAGGACAAGTCGGCCGGCGTACTGGCCGGCGTGCTGCAAGCTCGCAGTTGGAATCTGCAAGGCGACGCCACCCTCGACAATGCGGTTGCCGGCTTCATCCAGGCGCGTCGTTGCCGGGCGTTCGAGCACGACAACCGGGATCGAGACTTCCTCGCGCCCGACCAGGCTGAGACGTCCCGCTTCCCCGCGCAGCGATTCGACGTGGCTGGTCACCCGCGCGCGGCTGCGGTTTGCCGAGGGCACGCTCAAGCGCCAGACGCGGTTCAAATCCCGCGACACCACGGCATTGATCGGTGGCGCCGGCAACGCATAGCTGGCACCCAGTCGCGCCGGGCCGAGCGCCGCAGCGGTCGCGCTTGCGGAGCCGCTGGCCACCGTTGGCGTGTCCGCCAGGTCGTTGAGACGGATCGGCTCGATGCGCAGATCGGTTTGCAGGGTTTCCATGACCGCCGCACCCCATTGCTGGGTTGCTGCGGTCGATGGAATCCCGGCCGGGATCCCGGGACCGGCGGACGCCGCCAGGCCCAGGCTCCCCAGCATCGAGATCAACATGCAGGTCGACATCGTTCAGCTCCTCGGGAGCCGTTCGTTGCGTCTCAGGTGCCGCTGACGGTGAGGATGTAGTTGCTGTCGCCAGAGACGGCTGCGGTTGTCGAATAGACACCAGCGGCCGTTGCATTGGTCATGTTGAGGTTCAATGCCACGCTGCCCTGCTGGGCATTGACCAGGCCCGGATCGAGGAAGGTCACCGCGCTGGTGCCGCTGCCTCCGGTGGCTGGCGCCGTGGAAACGGTCGGCGTGCTGAGCACGATCGTTTCCGTACCGCCAGTGCGTGTCAGCGTCGCGCTCGCACCCAACGTGATGCTTACTGTGGTGTTGGCCGAGGTGCCGCCAATTGCCCGCACGGCCCAGACGTTTTGCAGGGTGAGCGGAACGGCCGTAGCACTGAAACCCCCGGGAGTTGTGCCAATCAGGCCGTTGGCGCTGAGGCCACCGAGGCCGCCGGTCGCGTTCAACGCACCGGTCGCACCCAGGTCGCAGTTGGAAATGGGCGGTGTCCCATTGATGACGCTGCCGCTGCCGCAGAGCATTCCGGCCATGGCCGACGACGGCACCGTCACGTTGACCGTGGAAAAGTAGTAAAGCAGGGTGATCGGGCTCAAGGTGACGTTGAGATCGACGACTGCATTCTGCGCGCTGGCGCTGTGCGCACCGAAAATTGCGCCGAAAGCGACCGTCGCGGCCGCGAGACGCGTGCCGCGCTTGCTGATAGATGTACGCATGATCCTGGACTCTCTCTCTGTAGTGGCAAAATGGATGGACGTCGAGTGCGCATTTCTGACAACCACAAACAACGCACGTCGACTTTTGATGAAACACCCAGGATTCCGGCGCTCCGGCCTTCCTCCTGGTCCCCCGTGCAGCGAATCCATCGCCAGACAGTTGATTGATCCCGCAACCCTGAACACAGTTGGCCCGACTTGATGCGGCGCGATCTGCGGTGATTTCCGTCAGGGTCGCGGAACCACGTCACAGTCTTTGCCAGTTTCGTGCCAACTGCGTCACAGTTTACCGGTTCCGCCGCCTTGATTTCGCAAAAAGACGGTGTTCCGGTGCGGATCTTGCATGGGCAAGTGGCCCTTCCTGATCTGAATCAAGGCTGGTTTTTCGGCCTCACGTCAGACTTTGCGATCGAAGCGGCGAGGGGCCCGGCCTGGATTGACGGCGCGGACCTCATGCGGTCGCTCATCCCTCTGGATTGCCGCACCGAGCAAAATCGCATGCCCGCAGAATCACCGTTGACCCGCCACCGCATCGATGCCTGTTTCCTCGGACCGTACGGCGAGAACGACGGCCTGCTGGAGAAGCTCGTCGTCGAGTTCCTGCGCGATCACGTCTACTGGCGACGCAACTTCCATCCCGAGGATCCGCCGGCAATATCAACCGAGGCCTCGCGCCATCCGGATTACCTGGCCTTCGAATCGCGCATGCGCCGCGAACTGCACCAGCTTTCGGCCGCGCTGAAACGGTCGGTGCCATTCCACAGTCCGCGCTACATGGGGCACATGGTCTCGGACCTGTTGTTGCCGGGCCTGGTCGCGCAAATCCTCACCCTGCCGTACAACCCGAACAACGTCAGCGAGGATTCGGCGCCGGTCACCGTCGACATGGAAGTGCAGGTCGGCCTGCAACTGGCGCAGATGGTCGGTTACCCGCACGATCCGCTGCAGCCGGAATGTGCGTTTGGCCACCTGACTTCCGGCGGCACCCTGGCCAACTATCAGGCGCTGCGCCTGGCCCTTGCCCTGAAAGCCTTTCCGGTGGCCCTGCGCGCGGCTGGTGTACCCGATCTGGTCCTGCCCGAGGATGACTGGAGCGCGTTCAACCTGCATCCGCGCGCCGGCACGCAGTTGCTTGATCAATGGCAGCGCTGGCTGGCCGGGCAGACATCGGCACTGCGCATGCAGTGGCGGCGGCGCGTGCAGGAGGCGCGCATCGAGCATCTCGGCCTGGTCGAGTTCTTTGCCCGCCATCCGACCTTGCGCGTGCCGCTGGTGCTGGCCCCGGTGACCGCGCACTACTCGTGGAGCAAGGGCCTGAAACTGCTTGGACTGGGTCGTGCGCAAATGCACTTGCTGCCCGAGAACGGCATGCGCCTCGATGTCGATGCGCTGGAAACGATCCTCGAACGCTGCCAGCGTGAACGCCAACCGGTGCTGCTGTCGGTTGCCGTGCTTGGCACCACCGAATACGGCACCTTCGACCCGGTCGATCGCATGCTCGAGGCACGCGAGCGCGCCACGGCCGCAGGACTCGGTCATTCCGTGCATGTCGACGCGGCCTGGGGCGGCTATCTGGCCACCGTCTTCCGCAACGAGGATGGCAGCCTGCGCAGTCGCGCGGAGATCGCCCGCGGCTACAACGCATTTCCCAACGCGGAGGTGTATTCCGCGATCGCCGCCCTCGCCGATACCGATTCCATCACCATCGATCCGCACAAGCTCGGCTACCTGCCGTTTGGCACCGGTGCCTTTGTCTGTCGCGATCACCGCGTCACCGCGCTGCTCTCGGAAGAGGCCGACTATGTCTTCACCGGCGCCGCCAGCAAGAGCTATCTGGAACGCTATCGCGGCCTTGGCCAGTTCATCCCGGAAGGCTCCAAATCCGGCGCGAATGCCGCCGCGGTGTTCGTCACCCATCGCGTCCTGCCGCTAAACCACCTGCACTTTGGCCGCTTGACCCGGCAGACCCTCCTCGCTGCCGAGGCCTTCTACCAGCGCGCCACGAGGTTTGCCGCGGACAATCGGGATTGCGTCGCCGCCCTGGTGCCGTTCCAGCCGGACAGCAACCTCGTTTGCCTGGCCCTGAACCCGCGCGGCAACAGCCGCGTCGCCGAGGCCAATGCCTTTGTCCGTCGCCTGCACGACGACATGCGCGCCGATCCGCGCCACCCGCTGCAGCTGAAGCAGTTCTTCGGCTCGATGACGACCTTGCGTGCCGAAGCGCTCGGCGAGGTCGAGATGCGCCGCATCTTCGACGCGCTGGGCCTGGATTCAGGCACCCTCGATGGCGACGAAGGCAATGACCGCATCGTCATCCTGCGCCACACGCTGATGAATCCCTACCTGATCGATCACGAGAACGGCATCAGCTACATCGACCTGTACTTCGACTACCTGCAGGACCTCGTGCGCGAACGGGTTGGTGCGAGCCGTCCCTGAAAGGGGTGCTTCTCAGTCGCGATGCTTTTGCCTTGATTGATTTGCGCCAATTCGAGGCGCGGCATGGATGCCGCGCATCAATGGAGCGGGGAGATCAAATTGTCGCGAATGCCGTGTGACGCAGCAGCACCGCCGGTCTACCGACGGGAAAACAAGTGGGGAAACCTCGGGCAGAGTCGAGCATCCATCGACGGCGCGATGGATGCCTGGGGTCGCGTCCGGTTTGCGGATCAGGCGCAGTGGCCGCAGCAGGTATGCCCGCCCTGGATGTGCACCGGCTCGGCGGGTTGCTCGAGGGTGACGTATTCGCAATGTGCCTTGGCCAGTGCGGCCTTGGCCTGTTCGACGGTGACATCGCCATCGATCAGGATCGACTGGCTGGACATTTCGGCGCGGACGGTGGCGTCGGCATCGAGCTCCTGGATGGCGTGGGTGATGGCGATGGCCATCGACTGGGTGATCGGCTGGGACGTGGTGAACAGCATGCGGGTTTCCTCATGACGCGGATGGTTGATGAGCCAGCCGCCATTGCGGCAGCGTGCACGCATGGTGGCCGGCTGCCGACGAATGCGCATTGACGGCGGTCAAGCGAATGCGCGTCGCGTGGTGCAGGCGTGGCGGCACTCCCTCAGTCGCCGATTCGCCTGCGCCAATGCAGAGTCGCCGTTGCCGCCAGCAGCAGGAGCAGGCCAAGCACGATCAGCAGGCGCGGGTTCAGCAGGGGAACCGAAATCACCACGCTGCCGCGGCAGGCATCGAATACCGGTGCCGGATCGGGGCCGCTCCACGCCGCGATCATCGCCGCCGCATCGCTGCAATCGACGCGGCCATCGCCGTTGAAGTCGCCGGCGCGGCAGCTTTCGGAATCGGCACTGGCTGCCAGGCATTCGGCCAGTGCGCCGGCATCGCCGCTGTCGAGCACGCCATTGCCGTTGAAGTCGCCACGCAGGAATCCGCCCAGCGCGATCGTCGCCGAGGCCATGGTAACGGGTGCGGCACGGCCACTTTCTTCCCAGAGATCGTGCAGGGTCTGGCCCCAGTGGTCGCTGTGGTTGGCATCACGCAGGGCCTCGATGTAGTGGCGCGTGACGGTCTGGTAGAGCACGCTGACTTCGGCACTGGCCGCGTTCGCCGGAATCCAGAAATGCGCATCGTCCCAATATTGGCCATCCGCGTAATGGCGGCCGACCGCGGGTGCGCCGGCCGCGGCGTAGTCGGCGTTGTGGAAACCGCGTGGCGGGATGCGCGTGTCCTTGACGATGGTGTCGGCCAGCGCCATGTGCGTGGTGCGCCCGGCGGCCTGGCCGGTCGCCGCGGCGGCGGCATCGGAAAGCCCCACGGCCATTTCATAGACGATCGTGCCGTCCTCATCGAGTTCGGCGCTGAGCGCATCGTAGGCACCGTATTCGCGCAGCAGGTTGCCGCCGGCATCGCGCAGGCGCACCTGCACCCAGGCGCGACGGCCCTCGATATGCCCGGTCGGCAACTTGTGGCCACTCTCGTTGATGACGCGGGCGCGCAGCACGCCACCGGTATCCTGGGCCAGCTCCAGCGAAGCGGCGCGACCAAGCATGTCGTTGGCCGCGGCCATGCCGACCGCCAGTGCATCCTGGTCGACGGCCGGATCGTCCGCATAGTAGCGGCCGATGATGTCGAGCACCCACGATGAGGCACCGGCGAAATCGTGGCTGCGCAGATCCGCCCGCGGCGGAACGATGTTGCAGGCATAACCGGCGCGCACCGGCATGTGGCAATCCTGGCATGTCGAGACGACAGCACCGCCTTCGCCGCCGAAACGCCCACCCATGTCGACGCCGCCAGCGGCGAATGCCGACAGCTTCCATTCGGTATAGGTGCGTTCCAGCGGGAAGTGGCTGGCCAGATCCTCGCTTTCCGGCGGCGTATCGAGTGCGTTGTAGCGATAGCTGCCATCGTCCTGGCGCGATACCGCGACATTGCCGACATCGTGGCAGGTTCCGCACAGGGCGCTGCTGCGGTGGTAGGGCGAGACCAGCAGTTCATGCGAGGGCAGGGCATCGCTGCGCGGGCCGCGGCGGATGCCGTCCGGATCGAGCACGAACATCGCGTTGCCGGTGAATGCCGGTACCGATTCGAGTGCGGCGAGGACTTCGGCGTCGCGCGGCGGGCTGCTGCCTTCCACGTAACGCGGATCGACCATGGCATGGCAGAAATGGCAATCGACGCCATCGCGGTCGCGATCGTTGAGGGCGCTGCCATCGGCGGTTTCCACGGTGCCGCTGACCACCGCCATCGGCACATGGCAACGCAGGCAGAAGTAGCCGACGTTGGCGACATCCTGGTTGGCCGTGGCGAGCTGGGCGAAGAACAAGGGATCGCGACCGGCATTGGCCATCAGGCTGCCTTTCCAACTGGCATAGGGTTCGCTGCTGCTGCCGGTATTGGCATGGCAGGATGCGCAGGCGCGCGGCGGCAGGAACGAACCGGCGTGGGCGTCGCCGACCTGGGTGCCGGAGAGATGGAAATCGCGCAGGGTGGCTGGAACCGGATCAGCCAGGGCCAGCGTGGAGCAGGCCAGCACGGTGGCGGCCAGGCACAGCCGCCGGGCCAGTCGGCGCAGCTCCGCACGCAGGGGAATCGGACGCATGGCGCGCTCCATGATCGGCAGTCCGAGAATGCTCGGCTGCCGATCGCGCAGGCGCATTGATTTGCGTCAAGCGCTCCCGGATGGACCGGGAGCCTGGATCGGTGGCGGAAGGATTACTTCTTCAGCGCCCAGGCCGAGCACCAGCCCTTCGGGGCAACCGAGAAGCCGGGGAAGATCGAGCAGCCATTGGTGGCGGCAATGTGGAACTGGCAGTTGTCGCAGAAGCTGTCCGGCTTGCGCGTCGCCTGATCGGACTTGTTGGCGTCTTCGATGTAATGCAGCGCCTTGGCTTGCGCATTGGTCACCGGCAGCGGTGGCATGGCGGCCAGGGCATGGTGCGGCACCAGCGCGAGCAGCGGCAGGGCGGCAGCGGCAACTGCGCTGCGGAGGAGGAAGCGACGGCGGGCTGGGTCGGTGGTGTGCATGTGGATCTCCCGGATGGCTGGCTTGTCGAGTGGGTGATTCGTTCGTTGCGGTGTATCCACGGGACGTCTCGCAGGCGCGGATGCGTGGCCCCGGAACGCCGTTCCGGGCAACGCGATGCGATGTCGATCCGCGTGTTGCGAAGATGCTCTGGACTGCCTCGACGAACGAGGCGCTACAGTACGACAAGCGCCCCGCGTGTCAACTTGACCCCGATCAAGCCGATGGCCCTTCCTCCGCAGCCGGTGCATTGCCGGGTATCGAAGTGGCCGCCGGATTGAATGCGTCCGAATAACAGGCTTCCTTGCCGAGGCCGTGGGCGAGGAAGTCCGGCACCGCCGCTTCGACCATCTTCACCGAGCCGCACACATACGCTTCGTAGCCGGTCAGGTCGGCATGGTCCGCGAGCATGGCCTCGTGGACGAGTCCGGTGCGGCCTCGCCACACATCCGAATCGGCCGGATTGGAAAGCACCGGCACGATGCGGAAATTGGCGTGCTCGCGCGCCCAGCTCTCGGCAAGGTCGAGCATGTACAGGTCATTGACGTCGCTGACGCCCCAGTAGAGTTCCATCGGCCGTTGCACGCCGCGATGGAAGGCATCCTCGACGATGCTCTTGATCGGCGCGAAACCGGTGGCCCCGGCGACCATGAGCATGGGCCGCGTGCCGGCATGCAGGGTGAAGCGACCAAGCGGGCCTTCGAAATCGATGCTGTCGCCGACCTTCATCTGCTCGAATACATGGGTGGTGAAACGGCCGCCGGGAATCAGCCGCACGTGCAGTTCGATGAGAGCGTTGTCGTGCGGTGGGTTGGCAAAGGAAAAGGCCCGGCGTTCGCCGTTGTCGAGGAGGATGTTGATGTACTGGCCGGCGACGAAGGTGATGCGCTGGCTGCCCGGAAGCGACACCAGCACGCGCATCACGGTATCGCTGAGGCGTTCCATCTGCTCGACCCGGCCCTGGTAGCGCTTGATCGTCGATGCCGCGCCCGAACGCAGGTTGTCGACCGGCACCTCGAACTCGATGTCCTCCAGCGGCACCGCGCAGCACATCAGTGCCTTGCCCTCGGCGCGCATTTCAGCGGTCAAGGTGCTGGGCTGGTAGGCACCGTGATCGACGCGGCCATTGAGGATGGTGCACATGCACACGCCACAACCTCCGTTCCTGCACTCATAGGGCAGGCTGAGGCCGGCGCGCAGGCCGGCTTCGAGCAGGGTTTCGTCCTGTCGCGCGCTGGCATGCTCGGGTCCGGGATGGATCGACATCTGGTAGATGCTCTGCGCGCCCGCCGTGCGCGGGCGCCGGCGCAGCCACGGCATCACCACGAGCACGCCGGTGCCGATCACGACCAGCGCCCAGACTGCGCCCAGCGACCAGTGATGGATCAGCGGATAGACCGGCAGCAGGAACCAGTCGAGGCCGACCGAGACCACCTCGTAGGCAAGGTCGGCAGCGCCGCCCTGGCTGCGCACCGGCACCAGCAGGGACATCAGCAACAAGGTCAGCAGCAGGCCGATGGTGATCGGCCGTGGCGGTTGCGTGCTTGCCTTGGGTACGCGCTGGATATGCACCCACATCATCAGCAGGCACAGCAGGGGTGCGCCAATGTGGATGAAGGCAAGCAGCGAGAACAGGCGATCGTTGACGCTTGTCGGATCCATGAAATTGCGGATCAGGGTGCCGCCGAACCCGGGCAGCCAGTCCAGCCATTCGAAACTGGAAACGACGACATACTGGGCCAATTTATCCCATGGCAACATGTATCCATTGATACCGGAGATGTAGACCAGCCAGATCAGGGCGACACCGGTCAGCCAGGAAAACGTGCGGAAGCCATGGATGCGGTCAAAGGCGAAGTGACGCAGCATGTGCAGCAGCATGAGCAGGACCATGGCATCCGAGGCATAGCGATGCGCGCTGCGCAGGATGCCGCCGAAATACCATTGGCCATGGGTCAGCGCCTGCACCGATGCATAGGCGCCCTCGACGCTGGTGTCGAAAAAGGCATAGAGGATGAGGCCGCTGCCGGCGACGATCCAGAACAGGAAGAAGACGATCGAGCCGAGGTGGTAGAACGGATTCAGGCGATCGCCAAAGGCCTTGTTGAACAGGCCTTCGACGAGCATGAACAGGCGGCGCAGGCCATTTTGCAGATGAACGATCATGAAAGGCTCCTCGCCGCTTTGCCGGCATTGCCGCGCAATGAATTCCAGACCACCACCACGAACATCAAGCCGCCGATGATCGCGATGAGTCCACCAAGGCCCATCAGGCCCATGCCGGCAATCTCCGCCTTGCTGTGCAGGACCTGCTCGGCGCCGGCAACCTTGCGCTGCACGCCGTAGCCGCCAGACCAGACCAGGCCGATGATGTGCATCAGTTGGCCGCCGCCGTAGAGCACCGGTTGCCAGTGCGCCAGGCGGCCTTGCGGGGTCTGGTAGCCCAGTTTCGGCAACAGCAGGTAGACCAGGCCCATCAGCGCCAGGGTCACGCCGACAATGCAGCCGTGGTAGTGCGCCGGGATCTTCACGTTGCTGCCGCTGATGAACATGCCGATCACGCCGCCGGCGGCAAACAGCAGCATCGAGGCAACCAGGGCCGCGCGCAGGGCGTCATGCCCGGCTTCGCGCGAGCGTGGCGAACGCAGCAGGCCGACGACCACGGCGAGACCGATCGGCACGATGGCAACGCCGCCGCCCAGGCGCATGGCCCAGGTGTGCAGGTCGCGGTGCTCGACGCTGGCAACGTCATATGCGAGGTAGGCGTAGGGGGTCACGAAGACGCTGACCAGGGCCAGCGCGAGCAGCAGCAGGGCAATGCGTGGACTCAAGGGCAGCTGCGCGCCAACCGCACTGGCCAGCCACAGCCAGGCCACCAGCATGAGCAGGGTCCAGGTGAACTGCAGGGCGTGGCCACCGCCCCAGAATGCAATCTCGTAATAGGCCTTGCCTTCGAGGCTGGCCGGGGTCAGCCACAGCGAGGCGGCAAAGGCGATCAGGGCGATTGCGGTGGCGACGACGCTGGCATTCAGGCCAAAGCGCAAGGCCCCGCTGCCATCCAGCTCAAGGCCAAGCGCAGGCGCGGCGATCAGGCTGCGCAGGACCAGCAGGGCGGCCGCCACGCCAAGGGTGCCGAGGCCCGCCAGGAACACGCTGCCATCGAGCACCGGAATGTAATTGGCCATGATCGGCTCGCCGCCACCGACAAACGGTGCGATGCCGATCAGCAGCGTGCCCGCATAGGCAAGCAGCATCGCCAGCCAGGCCAGCGGTGTCGCACGCGGTCGACAGCTCAGGCTCCACAGCATGCCGGACAAGGCGAGGAACCAGACCAGCACCGACAGGTCGACATGCACGACGAGGGCGACGCGGAAGAAATCGGCGACCGGCAACCAGGCGTTGACGCCGGGCGTGCGCGAGGCGACCAGCAGGATCGAATAAAACCCCGAGACGACGAGGGCGAGCAGGCCCAGCCAGAGCCAGCCGCGCACGAGGCTGCGATCGGACTGGCGGACCAGGGACAAGGTGTAGCGCGAAGGCGGCACGGCGGCAGCGCCTGCGTGCGATGGCTCCCGGGTTGCCGCAGCTTCGCCACTCACAACAGGATGATCCGGCGCGTGGCGGCATCGAAATCGACGACAAGGATTTCCGCAGGGGCAAGGTCGACTTCCTCGCTGCGCGTGTAATCGAAACCCTCGCTGCGCGCGTTGTCCTTCATGCGCACTTCGATGTGGTGCTTGCCCGCGGGTACTTCGAGGCGCCGATAGACGACCGCGGCACCGTCGCCGGAAAGTCCCGATGGCTTGGCCACCTGGCGATGGGCGAGCTGGCCATCCACATCGACCTCGATGGTCAGCGGCGAGCGTTCACGCGGGCAACTTTTCGGCGCACGCATGTTGGGCGGCAGCTTGGCCAGCTCCTGCGGCGTCAGTTCCACGCAGTCGCCAAGCAACTGGCCCTGATGGCTGATGCTGATCTTGATCAAGGCCCGATCCGCGGCGAGGTTTTGATAGGCCGGCCAGTGCGAGAAGACGACGATGACGGTGGCCAGTGCCGCGTAGAGGATGCCTTGTCCAAGCCAGACAGCGAATTTTTTCATGGGTTGATTCCTGTAGCCGCGTTGCCGCGCAGTTCCTTGATTGCCTGGTCCAGACTGCCGCGATCGCGATCGCCGGCAAACACGACGCGATAGTCCCTGCTTGAGACGATGCGGCGCAGGTGCGGCTCACGTTCGCCACGCAGACGCTGCGCTGTCCAGGTGTTGCCGAGCCGGAATTCGCAGGCACCCTCGGCACACCCGCTGATTATCACACCGACGGCACCGGCCCGCAGCGCGTATTCGACGAACGAAGGTGGCAACATGCCGGTGCACAGCAGGTTGTAGCCGGTCACATCCGCTTCGCCGAGGGCCTCGACATCGAGCCCGTGTGCGCAGCCAAAGGCGATGATCTGCGGCACGCGCGCGCTGGCCAGCGCATCGAGCAGCGTCCGCCGCAGCATGTCGACGGAAAGCTGTGGCATGTCGATGCCATTGACCAGCTCGACGACGCTGCGAAACGGCGTCGCCGATGGACAGGCACCGGCGCAGATGCCGCAACTGGCGCAACGCTCGGCGGCGACCACGGCGATCTGTTGCCCGGGTTTGCCATGTGGATGCGGTTCCAGGGTGATTGCCGAGTACGGGCAATCCTCCACGCAGCGCCGGCAGCCGTTGCAGTTGTCGGCATCGACGACGGCGACCGCCGCCGTGGCCCTGGCGGAGAAGAGCGGCGCGGCGACCAGCAACGCAAGGACGAGCGCGATCAGCATCCAGGTCGATCGCGCGGAAAGCATATCCGCCAGCACCAGCAGGTGCAGCAGGATCCAGTCCAGCGGCAACGCTGTCGCCACCAGTCCGAGTTCTGCCGGTGCGGTGCTGAGGACCGGCACCGCCAGGGCGATGATGCCGAGACTGGCGAGCACGCCGATCGACACGGATCGTGGCGGCAGGATCCGCGGACGGGTGATGCGCTGCAGATGGAACCAGAGGCCGAACAGCAGGAGCAGGGGCACGCCGAGATGCACGAACACCAGCAGCGAGAACAGGCGATCGCTGACGGACTCGGCGCTGAGGAAATTGCGGCTCAGCGAAGTGGCCAGCAGCGGCAGGGCATCGAGCAGTTCCGCGCTGGCCACGGCGGCATATTGGCCAAGCCTGTCCCAGTTCAACCAGAACCCGCCAATGCCACTCACGTAGAGGAAGGCGAGCAGCGGGATGCCGGTCAGCCAGGTGACCCGGCGGAACCGCGAGTGATGGCCCATGATCCACTCGCGCACGAGGTGCAGCACGGTGGCGATCATGAAACCGTCGGCGGCATAGCGGTGCATGCTGCGCAGCCAGCCGCCGAGCCATGGCTGCTGGCGCGAAAGCGCATCCACCGATTGCCAGGCCCCGGCGACCGAGGTATCGAACACGGCGTAGAGGTAGATGCCGCTGAGCAGCAGGATCGCGAACATCAGGCAGGCGATCGCGCCGAGATTGCGCAGGGGATTGCTGCCACCCGGAAATATCACATCGAGAGTATCTTCAAACCGCTTCCAGCTGTTTCGGATTGCCTGCGCGTTCATGTGTTGCGCAGGCGTTTCCTGGCTCGATGCCGCCGCCATTCCTGCACGCCCATGACGGACATGATGACAAGGAAGGTGAGGAAACCGATGATCTCGATATACAGGGAGTAATCGACCCGGTAGCGACCGGTCTCCGGATCGTAGACCGAGCACAGGATACGCACCTTGCTGAGCATGTCGGTCAGCGAACTGCTGCCACTGACCAGGCTGCCCCCCAGCAGTTTCTTCAGCGGCTCGCCCAGGGAATCGGGGCCGAAGGCATCGCCGAACACCTGCTGCACGATGCGCCCGGAAGCATCCAGCACGCTCACCTGCAAGGTGTGGTCATAGCCGATCGGCGTGGCCATGAAGCTGAAGCCGAAGCTGCGCGAAATCGCTGCGACATCGGCCTTGTCCGGACTGAGGAAGGTCCAGTTGGCATCCCGGATCGCCTGTTTGGCGGCAAACTCGCGCAACGCCATCGGCGAATCGGTGGGCTGGTCGAAACCGATGCTGACGACATTGAACTGATCGTCACCAAAGCGCCCGCGCATGGCGTTGACCGCCTTGCGCAGCGCCCGCGAACTGGTCGGGCAAATGCGGTAGCAACCGGTATAGATGAAGTTGACCAGCAAGGGCTTGCCGCGGAATGTCGACAGCGCAACCGCATTGCCATTCTGGTCGCGCATGGTGAAATCGCCGGGATGCTGGCCGATCACGGCCAGGCTGTCGCGCAAGGCGGCCTCCTGGTCGAGTCCCGGCAAGGGGATCTTTGCCGGTGCTTCGACGGCCGGCGGGGCGATGCGGTTGCTGTTGTCGCCAATGGGTTGCGCGCACAGGCTGCCGTAGCCAAGCGCGAACGCGGCGGCGCAAAGGATCCGCGACAATTTCAAGCGACAGTCGTGCATGACCAGCAGTCAGAGCATCGCGTCCACACAGGCAGCGACGAGTACGGCATTGAGTTGGACCAGCGAGGCGAGAAAACTGGCGATCGCGGTCTTGCGGTTTTGCACCTGCTTCAGGTGCCAGGACTTGAGGATGAACCAGGCACCGCCAGCCGCGGCACCGACCAGGTACACCGGGCCCGCGCCATATGCTGCCGGCAGCAGCGAAGCGGCGACCAGGGCAACGGTGCTGGCAAAGACGATCGAGGCGGCTCGTTGCGGCCCGAACACGACCGGCAGCATAGGGATGCCGGCGGCGGCATAGTCCTCGCTGTTGGCGATGGCCAGGCTCCAGAAATGCGGCGGCGTCCACAGGAACAGGACGAGGGCGAACAGCCAGGGCAGCGGACCCAGTTGCGGATCGGCGGCAGCGGCACCGGCGAGCACGGCAAAACTGCCGGCCAGGCCACCGATGATGATGTTCGTCCAACTGCGACGCTTCAGCCAGACCGTATAGATGACGGCATAGAAAAATGCGCCGAGGAACACGAAAATCGCCGATTGCGGATTGACCACCTGCCAGGCGGCGGCCACGGCGGCCAGCAACATGCCGGCAAACAGCAGCAGCCAGGCGGGATGGTGGGGCAGGGTGCCGCTGGCGAATGGACGCGTGCGCGTGCGCGCCATCAGGCGGTCGCTACGGTACTCGTGGTAATGGTTGAAGGCGCCGGCAGCGGCCGAGGCGACCAGGGTGGCCAGCGCCATCACCAGCACCTGGACGACGCTGGCATGTCCCGGCGTGGCCACATAACCGACCACGGCCGTGATCATGATGAGGAAACCGATGCGCAGCTTGAACAGGCTCAGGACTTCCCGCGCCATGCCAGCGGCGGAACGCTCTGTCGTGACGCAGACAGTATTCATGGCAGATAAGCTCCCGTGGCAAGCCGCTGGATCGGATTGCCGCCCCGGATCCCGTGATCCGGAGCGGCACGGCTGATTCAAATCAGCTCAACCCCCACAAGGTCGACAGATACTTCCAGTTGATGAAGTAATAAAGGACGAACGCGGCGAGGAACACCATGGCCAGGACAAACGTGCCTGGCGCGGCGAAGCCGAGCGAGCCGTAGGTCTGCACGGCGGCCGATGGAGCGCCGACCGGGATCGGCGTCGGCTCCGAGCTGATCTTGGTCTGCGCGATACGCTTGCCCCAGAGCAGCGAGCCGACGGTCAGGTAGATGTAGATCGCGCCACCCGTGATTGCGGCGATGCCGGCGATGCCGACCAGGCCCATCATCAGGTAGGCCGCACCCGGCCATTCATAGGCCAGGGCCGCACCGCTGAAGGCCATGTCCCAATGCCGGCGCGAGACGCCGAGGGTGCCCGCACCCATCATCACCAGGCAGAAGAAGTACATCGACAGACCGAACAGGTACGGCTGCCACTTGGCCAGGCCGGGATTGATGATGTCGCGCTTGAACAATACCGGGATCAGGAAGTAGGTCAGGGCCATGAACGACAACGTCGTGCCGACGACCACGGTCGCATGGAAATGGCCCGGCACGTAGATCGTGTTGTGGATGATCATGTTCAGCTGTTCGGTGCCCATCATCACGCCGGAAATGCCACCGAGGAAGCCGAAACCGACAATCGAGATGAACACGCCGGAGAACGACGGATTGCCCCAGGGTGCCTTGCGCAGCCATTCGAACAGGCCCTTGTTGTAACCCTTCGCGCGCTGCGCCACTTCCATTGCGCCGGGAATGGTCAGGCCGTGGATCATCGAGGCCAGCACGGCAAAGTACATGAAGTAACTGGTGTTGAGCACCTTCCACTCCGTGCTCATGCCGGGATCGGAGAGGATGTGGTGCGCGCTGGCCAGTTGCAGGAACACGATATAGAGCAGGAAGGCTCCGCGGCTGACCCGCTCGGACATCGGCTTGGCGCCAAACACCACGGCGGCGACGAAATACCAGATCGAGATGTGCGCGGCGACGTTGATCTGCTGCGAGGAGTGTCCGAACGCCCACCAGATGACGCGATAGATCAGCGGATCGACATGCTCGATCCAGTTCATCGACAGCATCCAGGTCGGGATCAGGATGATCGCGCCCGAGGCGATGGTGAACACGGCGATGATCGCGGCGGTGATGGCACCGAAGGTGACCAGTGGCACCGAACCCTGATAGGTCTTCTCGCGCTTGGCCACGACCAGGGTGCCGAAGAAGACGAAGCAGCCGATCAAGGCACCGACGGCAAACAGGATCAGGCCGAGGTAGAACGACGGCGCGGCCATCATCGGCACGTAGGAGGTCATCATCACGCTGGAACCGCCCTGGTAGACGGCGACGTTGTTCATGACCGAGCCGATCACCATCAGCGCGAACGCGGCCCAGGCCACTTTTGGCGTGGCGATGCGGCAGCGCAACAGGGTCGATGAGCAGAAATAGAGGATGGCAATCTCGAAGAAGATGATCCAGAACACGAGCATGTCGAGGCCGTGCGCGGTCAGCACCTGGTAGAACGTGCTGGCTTCGAGCCAATGGATGGTCGGCCAGCGCGTCAACACGACGCCGATGGCGAGGATGCCGCCAATCAGCAGAAAGATCACGCCCGCAACGGCGTTTGCCAGGACCAGCTTTTCCGCCTGGGACTCGAACTGCAGTCCCGAACGTGGGCAGGTCCGGTATGTGGTTTTATGGGACATTGCCGGTCTCCCCCTTGATGTAGATGCGTCCGACCATGGTGTGGTGGCCGATGCCGCAGAATTCGTTGCAGACCACCGAGTAGGTTCCGGACTGGTTCGGCACGATGGTCACCACATGCTCGTAACCGGGCACGATCTGGATGTTGATGTTGGCCGGTTGCAGCGAGAAGCCGTGGTTGTAGTCCATCGAGCTCAGGTGCAGGCGGTAGGTCTGGCCATTTTGCAGTTCGAGAATGGGCCAGAAATTCCACAGGCGCGCGATCATGTACACGTCGCTGCCGGGCGGCGGTGCCACCACCGGTGTTTCCAGGTCGGTCTCGGTGCGCACGGTGTACTTGTCGACCATGGCCTGGGTCTTCGACGCGAACAATTCCGTGGTGGTCTTGTAGGTTTCGGTGGAGAGGTTCTGCTTACCGTAGATGTGCCAGTAGATCATCATGAAGAACATGATCATGCACCAGACAAAGGCGATCGCGATCCAGGTGCCCTCCACGCGATCCAATGGGTGTTTCCACCAGAGCCGCTCGGTGGGAGGTAAAATTGCGCTCATGATTTTTCCCCGATTGACGCGAATGTGCGCTTATTTGGCGACCGGAATGGTCAGGATATCGATGACGCCCCAAAGGATGTAGACAACCATCGGCACCAATACCCCGATGAACAGGAGCAGGAACGGGTTATCGAGCAGCTGCTGCATCTTCGGGATTTTTTCGTCTTGCGTGTCTGTGCTTTCCATCGACTTCTCCGCCTCGTTGTCTGGCCAGTTGCCGGGCTGGCCGGCCTCGCATCTTTACGGCCCATTCAATCCTGATCCATGACCTGGATCAAGTCGAGGAGACAAATGGCCTGGCCGGGGATGACAGAAGCCGCGCGGTCGGGGATCCTGCGCGGTCTGGAACAATGAAAGTGGAGCAGGAAATGGCGGTGATGGCGCAAAGTCAGGATTCCCCGGTCGATGCCCGAGTGCGACCGCGTGCGGTCGGCTGGTGGCTGATGAGTTGTTGCGTCGTCCTGCTGGCCCTGGTGATGGTCGGTGGTGCAACGCGGCTGACCGAATCGGGCCTGTCGATTGTCGACTGGAAGCCGGTGACCGGCGTCTTGCCGCCGATTGGCGATGCGGCGTGGCAGGCCGAGTTCAGCCGTTACCAGGAGAGCCCGCAATACACCGCCGTCAACCACGGCATGGCCCTGTCCGAATTCAAGGTCATCTTCTGGTTCGAGTTTTTCCATCGCCTGTTGGCGCGCCTGCTCGGCCTGTGGTTTGCCTTGCCGCTGCTGTGGTTCTGGCTGCGCGGTGCCATTCCGCAACGCCTGCGCTGGCCGCTGCTCGGCATCCTCGCCCTTGGTGGCGCGCAAGGCTACATGGGCTGGTTCATGGTCAAGAGCGGCCTGGTTGACGTGCCGCGCGTCAGTCCCTATCGGTTGGCGGCGCACCTGAGCCTTGCCCTGATCGTCTATGCCTTGATGTTCCGGGTTGCCCTGGGCTTGCTGTCGCGGCGGGTGAAGGTCGAGGCCAGCGAGCTGGCACGGCGGTGGCCGGGGCGGAGCCTGCTGACCCTGGTTGCCGTGACCATTGTGTTCGGCGCCTTTGTCGCCGGCCTGCGCGCCGGCCTGATGTACAACACCTTTCCACTCATGGGAGGCCACCTGGTGCCGCCCGGCTTGTTTGCCCTGGAACCGGCCTGGCGCAACCTGCTGGAGAATCCGGTGACGGTGCAGTTCGTGCACCGCATCCTCGGCTTGACCACCTTGACGGTCACCTTGTGGGCCTGGTGGCGCATGCGTGCGCAAGGGCAGGATCGCGACCAGCGGCGTTCGCGCCACGCCATCGCGCTGATGGCGATGATCCAGGTCACGCTGGGCATCTGCACCTTGCTGTGGGTGGTGCCGGTCTGGCTGGGCACGCTGCACCAGGGTGGTGCCGTACTTTTGCTCAGTGCCGTGCTGGCGGCGGGTTATTGCTGGAAGACCCGGCCCGTCGATTCACCCTGATCGATCGCGCTCGTGCGCCCGCGCCGACGCCGGTGCCGGCAATGCGGGCACTCAGCGCGCGAGGTAAGCCTTCAATGCATCGAATTGGCGGAGCAGGACGCGGGGCTGGTGCGAGCCGGCCAGGGCGGCCACGCCGCGGCCCTCGGCATCGACAACAATGACCGAAGTCGTGTGTTCCATGCTGCGCACGCCATTCGGCTCGATGTGTTCGGCATAGATGATGCCGAGCGAAGCGGCCAGCCGCGCCAGTTGCCCGGAATCGCCTGACAGGCCGATCAACTCCTTGTCGAAGAAGGCCAGGTACGGGCCGATGCGCTGCGGCGTGTCGTTGCCCGGGTCGACGCTGACGAAGATCATTTGTGGAATATCGGCGGCGGCACCGGATTCGGCCATCAGCGTGCGCAGCCGGCCAAGCGACTGCAGCGTGGTCGGGCAGATATCCGGGCATTGCAGGTAGCCGAAATAAAGCAGGCTCCAGCGGCCGCGCAGGCGAGACTTGTCGAAGGCCGCGCCATGCTGGTCGAGCAGGGTGAAATCGGCGACATCACGCGGTCCGGGCCAGAGCATGGCCTGGATCTCGGCCGGTGCCGAAGCCCAGTCCGACGTGGCCGGGCGCTTGAGCACCAGCAGGGCGAGGATGCCGGCAAGCAGTGCCAGCGATGCAACAAGGAGGATCTGTCGCGAATGTTTTTTCATGATGGTGAGGAAAGTATTTGGGCATGCGCATTGGCGGCAGCGCGCCGTCAACGAGTGTCTGATCGAAGCCGGCGCGGCCATGCGCGGATCCGGCGCAGCGGTTTTGCTGATCGACTGTAGGCGAGGCGGCTGCGGGGGAACTTGATCCGGATCACGTGGCCGGCGGATTTGACAGCGGTCGGGGTTGCCCGGCACCGTGCGTCCGACCGCCTCTCCAACCGCCTCTCCACCTGCACCCGACGATTATCCCGCGATGGATCTGCCAAACCTGCTGCCGCATGTCAATGCAACCCTCAATGCCACGGCGATGATCCTGCTGCTGTATGCGCGGGTGATGATCGCGCACAAGCGCATCGATCAGCACAAGCGCGCGATGCTTGCCGCGCTTGTTGTCTCCGGGCTGTTCCTGGTCACTTACATCACCTACCACTACGTCGCGCCGATCTTCGTCTTCCGCGGCCATGGCTGGATCCGCCCGGTGTATTACTTCCTGCTGATCAGCCACGTCGTGCTTGCCGCGCTGGCGATCCCGCTGATCCTGGTCACGGCCTGGCTCGGCCTGCACCGGCGCGATGCCCGCCACCGCGCCATTGCGCGCTGGACCTGGCCGATTTGGATGTATGTCTCGGTGACCGGCGTCGTCGTCTACCTGCTGCTCTACCAGATCTATCGCTGATCCAGTTTGGTGGAAGGCGGCAGCATTGCCGTCATTCGCCGGGATGGAGAACCTCGGCTTCCTGGCGCAGGCGTGCGACAAGCCCGGCATGTTCGCTTTTGCCGAAGTACCCGGGGGCATCGGCCCATTGTCGCCGAGTTCGATCCCGGCGGCGGATGTGCCGCAAGTTTTTGCCCACGACTTGCCGGCGCGGACGACCAGTGCCGGTGCCCATGGCGCGGCAAGCTCGCTGATCCTGTTGCTGTTCCGGGCCCACTGCAGCTCATAGGTCGTGCCGGTCGGCGCGGCCTTGATGCGGCAACCTGCCGATCCGCTGCAAGACGCCACCGCACCTGCACGGGAGTCGCGCGCGGAAGCCGGACGACACTCGTCCGCAACGTTCCGGGCGGCGCAGTGCCGGGACGGTCAGAATCGCGGCAGCTTCTGCACCATTCCGTGCATGGCTGCCCATGGATCCTTGCCGCGCTTCGTTATCCAGTCTATTGCGTTTTGCACATTGATCGCATCTGCGGACTTGATCCGCTTCAGATCGGCCCAGGCCAGCGGCATCGCCACCCCGGCGGATTCGCTGGCGCGCAACGAGTAGGAGGCGATGCTGGTTGCTCCGCGCCCGTTGCGCAGCCAGTCAATGAAGATGCGGCCCTTGCGGTTCTTCTCGCCGGCGACGCTGACAAATTCCTTCGGCTCCAGCGCCACCAGCGCCTCGGCCACGGATTGCGCGAAATCGCGAACCTCGTCCCAACTTGCGCCTGGCTGCAGCGGAACAACGACATGCAAACCCTTGCCGCCGCTGGTGCGGACAAAGGATTCGAGATGGATCGAGGCAAGTTGCTCACGCAGACTCTCCGCCGCCGCCTGCACCCGCGCCCAGGCCACGGAGGCGTGCGGATCGAGATCAAAGACGATGCGGTCGGCGTGTTCGGGATCGGTCACGCGCGCGCCCCAGGGATGAAATTCGAGCACGTTGAGCTGCACCAGTTCGAGCAGTCCCTGGGCATCGTCGATGTACAGGTAACGATCCACGCCATTCTTCTCCGCGATCGTCACCCCGTGCACATGATCGCCCGCACCCTTCGCCAGGTGCTTCTGGAAGAAGCAGGTCTTGCCGATGCCTCCCGGGCAGCGCACGAGCGACAAGGGTCGATCGGCAATGCCCGGCAGGATCCACGCCGCCACTGCACGGTAATAATCGGCGACATCCTGCTTGCTCAGTTTCAGTTGCGGAAACACGATCCGATGCGGGTGCGTGATGGTCACGCTGTCGGTGTGCATGGCGCGCTCCGTTGGACTGTCCGGTTTCTTCGCTGCGGCGTCATCCGCCGGCTTCCGGTCCAGGCGCAGCCCGGGGCGTTGCTTGCTGTCGATGCGGGCGCGGCGGGCGATCCCGGCTTGATAGCAGCGCACGCATGAATCAGGAGGTAATCGCCGGGCTGCGCCGACCCGGGTGCCATACTGGCACGCGATAGCATCAGGACCGGATTCCATCCGGGGAATCCGCTCCGGCCGATGTGTTCCCCGCCACGCCGGTTTGTGCAAATTGCATCAATGCAATCGTGTTTGCGCCCTGGGCCGCCCGAGGGCTGGCGGCCGGAAATGCAGCGCCTGGCCAGCAGGCATGGCGCACATCCCGCATGCACGGCGTCCGCCATTCCGCTAGTCTGCACGGGCGCGCGGGGATCAGCGCCAATCGGCCATGCGGGGGAAGCAGGCGTGTCCATATCGACTCCGGCGACAGCGACCTCGGCGGGCGGCAAGTTGCTGCGCGTGCTGGGTCTGGCATTTGGCCTGGCGGTGATGGTCGGCACGACCATCGGCATGGGCATCCTGCGCACGCCCGGCGAGGTTGCCGCACGGGTTCCCTCGACAACCTGGTTTCTGCTGGTCTGGGTGCTGGGCGCCTGTTATGCCTTGCTCGGTGCCTTGACCGTCTCCGAGCTGGCCACGCTGCGACCGCGTTCCGGCGGCCTCTATCCAATGGTGCGCGACGCGCTCGGCCCGTTTGCCGGATTTGTCTCGGGCTGGACCGACTGGCTCGGCACGGTGGGTTCGATTGCCGCCGTGGCCATCGTCATCGGCGAATATGCCGGCCCGTTGCTGCCGGCATTGCAGGGCAGGGAAGCCTGGACCGCGTCCAGCGTCGTGGTGGCGTTTGCCTTGATCCAGTGGCGCGGCATCCGCGTCGGCAATCTGGTGCAACTGGTGACCAGCTCGATCAAGGGCATTGCCCTGCTTGCCCTGGCGATTGCCGCCCTGGTCATGGCCGTGCCCGCGGCGGATGCGGCAGTCGCGCCACCAGTCACGTCATCGGCTGGCTTGCTGATGGTCGCCAGCATCGTTGTCGCCCTGCAATCGGCCATCTACACCTACGATGGCTGGACGGCACCCGTGTACTTCGGCGAGGAGATCAGGAACCCGGGACGGGAAATCCCGCGCGCGATGATCGGCGGCGTGATCCTCGTCCTGCTGATTTACCTCGCCCTCAATCTGGCCTTCCTTCGCGTGCTCGGCCTCGAGGCGATGGCGGGCGATCCCTTTGTCGCGGCGACGGCGGCAAGTCGCCTGTTCGGGCCGATGGGCGATGTGGTCCTGCGCGTGCTGATGATCATTTCGCTGATCGCCTCGGTGAACGCCCTGCTGCTGGCCGCATCGCGCATTCCCTACGCGATGAGCCGGGACCGCCTGATGCCCGCCGCGCTGGGCACGGTCAATGCCGGTGGCACGCCGGTCAATGCCTTGCTCGCGGGAACCGCGCTGGCCCTGGTCCTGATCCTGACCGGCACGTTTGCCACGGTCGTTGCCTTGCTGGCCTTTTTCTTCGTCGCCAACTACGTGCTGGTATTCACCTCGCTGTTTGTCCAGCGCCGCCGCGCCGCGGATCTGCCGCGGCCGTTCCGCGTTCCGCTGTATCCGTTCGTGCCGGGCCTGGCACTGGCCGGATCGCTGGCCTTCCTCGTCGCCTCGATATTCAGCGACCGCGACAACAGCCTCATGGCCATGGCCCTGCTGCTCGCCAGCTGGCCGTTCTGGCGTCTCCTGACGCTCGCCGCCGCACGCGCCGAACGCAATCGGAACCACAAATTTCCACATGCCTGATGCAGCCGGATCTGCTAGCGTTCCACCCGGGGGGAAGGCCAGCACGGATCGTTGGCGCAAGAGGTGCAAGGCGGCCATGGCAATGGCCGCAATGGCATCGGCATGGCGTTTGTGCGCGGGGCAGGCCCGGTGAGCCGTGCCGCCGGAGGCACAGGCACGAGGGGTGACGGTGGAAGGTCGAAGATTGCTGCGAGTTGAGGAAGCCTCGATCGAAGCGCTCGACGCGGCCATCGCGCGCCTGCGCAACGAGGGCTTGCACAGCTTCCTGCTGCTCGCCAGCGAGGCCGACAACTGGGATCCGGCAATACTCTCGGCTTGGCTGCAGTCCTTGCACGTGCCGGTGTTTGGCGGAATCTTCCCGGGCCTCGTCAGGCGTGCGCAATCGCTTCGTCACGGCACCTTGATCATGGGCTTTCCGCAGCGGCTGGAAATCGTCGTGGTCAGGCGCCTGTCCGATCGCGCCGCAGTCGAGCCGCAATTGCTGGCCTCGGCTGCACTGCTTGAGGGCGCGCCTTCGCTGATGGTCTTGTTCGACGGCTTGTGCCCGCACCTGGAGGCCTTTGTCGAAAGCCTGTATGCCATTGTTGGCGGACACGCGGTCGTCGTCGGTGGCGGTGCCGGCCATGGCGACCTCGTGCAGCGTCCGTGCCTGCTCGGCAATGCCGGCATGCTTGAGGATTCGGCCTTGCTCGTGGCCTTGCCCGGGGTGGTCGCGCATGGCGTGGCGCATGGCTGGCAGCGCTTGTCCGGCCCGTTCCTGGTCACCCGCTCACAGGGCAATGTCCTCGCCGAGCTCAACTACCAGCCTGCTTTCGAGGTCTATCGCCGGGAAGTCGAAAAGCATTCCGGGGAAACCTTCGCGGATACCGATTTCTTTGCCATCGCCAAGACCTTTCCCCTGGCGATCGAAGGCGTCGATGGTGATTTCCTCGTCCGTGATCCAATCAAGCGGGATGGCACCGCCCTGATCTGCGTCGGCGAGCTGCCGCAAAACGCCACGGTCTTCCTGCTCAAGGGCGAGGCATCCACCCTCATCGCTTCGGCGGGCGAAGCGGCGCTGGCCGCCTGTCGGGAATCCCGGCAGCACGGGCATGCCGTCGATGCCAGCGTGGCCGTGGTCTTCGACTGCATCAGCCGCGCACTGTTCCTCGGCGCGGCGATCAATGACGAACTCGCCGTCATCGAGTCCGCGCTGGCCGGTTGCGAGGATATTTTCGGCGCCTTGAGTCTTGGCGAGATTGCCAGCTCGCGCGCCGGCGTGATCGAGCTGATGAACAAGTCGACCGTCGTGGCACTGCTCGACAGGCCGCCACCGCCATGAACAACACGCTCAAATACCTGTCGATCCAGCATGAGCTGGGCATGGCCATAGGCACCAGCTTGCGCTTGCAGCCAATGCTGGCGACGTTTTCGCGCATTGCCTTGCGCCGGCTCGGTTTGACATCCGTGCATTTTCACTTCCTGAAAAATGTCGAAGGCGAGCCCGTGCTGCAGTCGCCTGCAGCGGAACGCCGGCTTGAACACTTCCTCAGTGTTCCGCGCAATGCGACGGCGTGGGCCTTGCCGGAAGCCTGCGACGTCGATGCCGGCGCGGTTGTCTGGGCCGCACAGCAGTGTTGCGGGCAAGGTGCCGACCGGCACTGCTATTCGTTTCGCCTCGGCGATTTCGGTGCCATGACCCTGCAGCGCATCGGCAACGCCCTGGAGGCGCCGGTCATCGAGCTGCTCAAGCCGTTGATGACCCGCCTTGCCCTCAGCTGCCAGGCCTCGATCGAGCACGAGACCCTGCTGCAGGCGGTCGCGGCGCGGCGCAAGGCGGAAGAAACCATCCTCTTCCAGTTGCTGCACGACGATCTCACGCAATTGCCGAACCGGCGACAGGTGATGCAGCGCCTCGATGCCGAGCTGCTGCGCGCACGCGGCGAGGGTCGTTACGGTGCCTTGCTGTTCCTCGATCTCGATCGCTTCAAGATGGTCAATGACACGCTGGGCCACGCCATCGGCGACTTGCTGCTGGTTGCCGTCGCCGACACCCTGAAGGGAATCGTCGGCGACGATGGCATGGTGGGCCGGCTCAGCGGCGATGAATTCGTCGTGCTGGTCGGCGCCGTGGCTGCCGATGAAGCACGGCTCAGGGTGCGCGTCGATGCCCTGCTGGCGATGATCCGGGCGGCGTTTTCCGATGCGCTGCCATGCGGCGAGCACCGTCTGCACGTGACGCCTTCGATCGGCATCGCGATTTTTCCCGACGGCGATGGCGCGGCCGAACACATCCTGCGCCGTGCCGACACGGCGATGTACCAGGCCAAGCTCGCCGGCCTCAATTGCGCGATGTACTACAACAGTCGCCTTTCCGCCGGTCTGGAGCTGCGCCGGCAACTGGAGAAGGAACTGCAGCTTGCCCTTGCCGCGCCGGAGCAGTTCGCGCTGCACTATCAGAGCCAGTACAACCGGGCCGGCGAATGCGTGGGTGCCGAAGCGCTGATCCGCTGGCACAGTCCGTATCGGGACAATCCCTCGCCCGCGCAGTTCATCCCGGTCGCCGAGGAAACCGGCCTCATGCTGGAACTCGGTCGCTGGGTCATGCGCCGCGCCTGCGCGGACATCCGTCGCCTGCATGAGGGCAGCCTGCCATCGACGTTCCGCCGCGTGTCGATCAATGTCAGCGCGGTGCAGTTCAATCATCCGGATTTCGTCGAAGCGTTGTTTGCCGACATCGATGCGGCCGGCATCGATGCGCACTGGATCGCTCTTGAGCTGACCGAGTCCACCCTGATCCGCAACAACCATGCCGCTGCTTCGAGGATGACCGTGCTGCGCGAACGCGGCGTCGAAATTGCAGTGGATGATTTCGGTACCGGCTACTCCTCGCTGTCTTATCTGGGTCGCCTGCCGGTGGCATCGATCAAGATCGACCAGACCTTTGTCCGCGATCTCGATTCCAATGCCGGAAACCGGGCGATCGTCGGCACCATCATCGCGCTTGGCCGCGCCCTCGGTCTCGACCTGATTGCCGAAGGCGTGGAGACCACGGCCGAGCGGGCGAGCCTGGACGCGCTGGGTTGCCACAACTATCAGGGATTCCTGTTCAGTCGGCCCCTGCCGCTGGATGCCCTGATCGAGCAGTTGCGCGAACACTTGCCAACGCCTGCGCGGGCCGAAGCGAACGCGGCAATCGGCGCAGCAGCAACCATGCGCGCAAACCCGGCGCAGGGTGACGGCCGATGATGCGCCGCAGCCGACTTGCCATCCTCGCCCTGTTGCTGGTGCTGCTGGCAGCTTGCGGCATCGAGGTGCCGCCGGCGAAAGCGGACTATGTCGGGCGTTGGGAAGCGGATGGCATGAGCCTGCTCATCCTGCGCGACGGCAGCGTTTCCTACCAGCGCTTGCGCAAGGGTGCCTCGATCAGGATCAATGGCCCGTTGCAGGCATTCCACGGTGATGATTTCGAGGTCGGGATCGGCCCGATGAAGACCGTGTTCCGGGTTTCCTCGCCACCGCGCGAGATCGACGGCAGCTGGCGCATGACCGTCGATGGCGTCGAATTGACCCGCACGCCGCGACGCTGAAGCAGGCCGGCATCTCGCAATGATGAGGTTTGCGCGGCTGCAGTTGTCCGATCGCTCGTGCGCGTCCGTGCTGATTCGCAAACAATCGTAACTGTGACAGAATGCCACATTCGGGTCGCGCGGCATCACTGACCCACTGCCGGCCTTCCACAGCAATCGGGTTGACCGGATAACGCGGGATCAGCAGGGGATCAGCAGATGAATTCGAAGTCGAAGGGCCTCTTGGCGCTTTTGTTGGCTGCCTTTTGCCTGTTTGGCATGGCACCCGGGGCATTTGCGCAGTCGACTTACGATTATTCGGTGTACGTGGATGCCGATGCCAATCCCGGCAGCGGTTGCACTGTCGGCCTCGTCAACGGTGCCGATGTCCGCCTGCGGGTCACCGCCAGTGGTGGCCTGACCCCGCAAGTGGTGCAGGTCACCCGCGCCCGCTGCGCGGGCGGCGCATTCGGCAGTGAAACCGTGATTGCCGGCAGCTCGGCCGTCGGTGCCGACAACGGCGTGGCCGGCTCGGATGTCATTGAATTGTCCGATGCCTTGAGCCAGTTGTCGCAGCCGGGTGCGCCATCCCTGGTGTTTTCCATCGTGGCGACGAGCGCGACTGGCGAGGATGTCCTGGTCAGCAGTGACGGCACGATTGGCGGGCCGCCCATTGGCTTCGGCCTGGCGGCGATGGCCATTCCCATGCTTGGTATTCCCGCGCTGATCCTGCTGGCACTGCTGGTTGCCCTGGTGGGTGCCCGCATTGCCCGCCGGCGTGGCTTGCTGCGCGTGGCGGCCATGATTTTCCTCTGCAGCGGCATTGCCTTGGCAGCCAATTTCGTCGTTGACGGCCAGGTAGGCGACTGGAGCGGCGTTGCGCCGCTGGCCACGGATCCGGCGGGTGATTCGAGCAGCGGCGAAAGCGCCATCGACCTGCGCGCGTTTTTCGCCGCGATCGAGAACGACCGCGTGTTCATGCGCATCGACGTGACCAATCTGCAGAACAACGCGCCGATCGCGCTTGCCGGCAGTGCCAGCACGCTCGAAGACCAGGCGGTCACGCTGACCCTGACGGGCACCGACAACGAAAACGACACGCTGGGTTTCGCCATCGTCACGGCACCAACCCAGGGCAGTCTCGGCGCGATCACGCCGACCGGCCCGCAATCGGCCACCGTGCTGTACACGCCGAATGCCGATGCCAATGGCAGCGACAGCTTCACCTTCACCGTCAATGACGGCCAGGTCACTTCGGCGGCGGCAAACGTTGCCTTGACCATCACCCCGGTCAACGACGTGCCTTCCTTCAATGCCGGCGCGAATCAGGTCATCAACGAAGATGCGCCCGCGCAATCGGTGACTGCCTGGGCCAGCGCCATCCTTGCCGGCCCGGCCAATGAAGCGGGACAGGCACTCGATTTCATCGTCAGCAACGACAACAACGCGCTGTTCAGCGCGGCACCGGCGATTTCCGCGACTGGCGTGCTGACCTACACCGCCGCCGCCAATGCCAATGGCGTGGCGAACGTGACGGTCAGCCTGCATGACAACGGCGGCACGGCCAATGGCGGCATCGATACCTCGGCCGCGCAGACCTTCACCATCACCGTCAACAGTGTCAACGATGCGCCGAGCTTCACCAAGGGGCCGGACCAGACCGTGCTCGAAGGCGCGGCGGCACAGAATGTCGATCCCTGGGCGACGGCAATCTCGGCCGGCCCGGCCGACGAATCCGCACAGGTGTTGAGCTTTGCGGTGAGCAACGACAACAACGCCTTGTTCAGCGTGCAACCGGCCGTGTCGCCGAGCGGTGCGCTGACCTACACGATCGCCGCCGGTGCCAATGGCAGCGCCCTGGTCACGCTCAGCCTCGGCGACGATGGCGGCACCGCCAACGGCGGCATCGACACCTCGGCTGCACAGACCTTCACCATCACCGTCACCGGCATCAACGACGCGCCGAGCTTCAGCGCCGGGCCGAACCAGAGCGTGCTTGAAGACTCCGGAGCGCAGACGATCAATCCGTGGGCGACGGCGATTTCGGCGGGGCCGCCCAACGAATCCGGTCAGCTGCTCGATTTCATCGTCAGCAACGACAACAACGCCTTGTTCAGCGTGCAACCGGCCGTGTCGCCGAGCGGAGCGCTGACCTATACGCCCGCCGCGAACGCCAACGGTTCGGCCACGGTGACGCTGAGCCTGCACGATGACGGCGGCACCGCGAATGGTGGTGTCGACACCTCGCCGCCGCAGACTTTCACGATCACGGTGACGGCCGTCAATGATGCGCCGAGTTTCCTCAAGGGCGCGGATCAGACGGTGCTCGAGGATGCGCCGGCGCAGGCCATTGCCGGCTGGGCCACGGCGATTTCCGCAGGGCCGGCCGACGAGTCAGCGCAAACGCTCGCCTTTGCCGTCACCGCCAACAGCAACCCGACCTTGTTCAGCGTTGCGCCAAGCGTCTCGGCAACCGGCACCCTGAGCTATACGCCTGCGGCGAATGCGAACGGCAGCGCGACCATCACCCTCAGCCTGGCGGACAACGGCGGTACCGCGAACGGTGGCCTTGATACGAGTGCCGCGCAAACCTTCGTCATCAATGTCACTTCGGTCAACGATGCCCCGGCCTTTACCAAGGGCGCGGACCAAACGGTGGCCGAAGATGCCGGTGCGCAGACAGTCAATCCCTGGGCAACCGCGATCTCCGCAGGCCCGCCTGACGAGTCGACGCAGACCCTGACATTCAACGTCAGCGGCAACACCAACGCTGCATTGTTCAGTGTCGCCCCGGCCATCTCGGCCACGGGCGTCCTCACCTACACCCCGGCAGCCGATGCCAGCGGCACGGCAACCATCAGCCTGGCGCTGGCCGACAACGGCGGCACCGCGAACGGCGGCATCGACACCTCGCCGACGCAGACTTTCGTCATCACCGTCACCGCAGTCAACGACCTGCCGGTGCTCGATCTCAACGGCCCGGCTGCGGGCAACGATTTCGCCGCGACCTACACCGAAGCCAATCCGGCCGTGGCCATTGTCGATCCGGCAGCACTCAGCCTCACCGATGTCGACTCCACCAATCTGGCCAGCGCGACGGTCAGCATCAGCAACCTGCTCGATGGCGCACTCGAAAGCCTCGCGGCAAGCACTGCCGGCACATCGATCGTGGCGGCCTACAACAGCGGCACCGGCGTCCTCGCGTTGAGCGGCAGCGACAGCACTGCCAACTATCAGGCGGTATTGCGCACGGTCACTTACCTGAATACCTCGACCGCGCCAAACGAGACTGCGCGCGTGGTCAGTTTCGTCGCCAACGACGGTACCGGCAACAGCAATGTCGCCTTCTCGACGGTGAGCGTGGTCGGCGTCAACACCGTGCCGAGCTTCACCGCCGGTGCCGCCGTCAGCATCAACGAGGATGCCGGCGCACAGGCCATCGCCAACTGGGCAACATCCATTAACGACAACGACGGCGGCTTGCAGACGCTCAATTTCACCGTCACGCAAACCGGCGGCAGCCTCGCTTTCAGCGTGCCTCCGGCGATTTCGGCGACGGGCAACCTGAGCTTCACCGCTGCTGCGGACGCCTCCGGCACGGCCAGCTTCGATGTCGTGCTCGTCGACAGCGGCAGCAACAACAACACCAGCGCCGCACAGACCCTGACGATCACGGTCAATGCCGTCAACGATGCGCCCAGCTTCGTCAAGGGTGGCGACCAGACGGTGCTCGAAGATGCCGGCGCGCAAAGCGTGCCGGGTTGGGCCAGCGCCATTTCGCCGGGACCGTCCGACGAGTCGGGACAGAGTGTCAGCTTCGCCATCACCGGCAATACCAATGCCGCCCTGTTCAGTGCTGCCCCAGCCATTGCTGCAAACGGCACCCTGACCTACACCGCGCTCGCCAATGCCTTCGGCACGGCGACGATTTCAGTCACCTTGTCCGACAACGGCGGCACCGCGAATGGCGGCAGTGACACCTCGGCCGTGCAGACCTTCGTGATCAACGTGACGCCGGTCAACGACGTCCCGGGCTTCAGCGTCGGCGCCAACCAGGCCGTGTTCGACGACGCCGGTGCGGTCACCGTCAATCCCTGGGCAACCGGCATCTTCACCGGTCCGCCCAATGAATCCGGACAGGGCATCAGCTTCGTCATCGACAGCAATTCGGCGGCGAGCGCGTTTGCCGCCGGTCCGAGCATCTCCGCCACCGGCGTGCTCAGCTTCACGCCGGCCACGGTGCCGTCCGGCACGCCGACCCTGGCAACCATCAGCCTGCATGTGCAGGACGATGGCGGCACGGCCAATGGCGGCCAGAATGCATCGCTCCCGCAGTCGTTCACGATCGAGATCACCCACGCCAATGCGCCGCCGGTGTTGACCAACCCGACCATCGCCTACGCCACGGCGGGCAACACGCAGTTGCAGGTTGCCGGGGCCACCATCCCGGGCCTGGTCGCGATCAGTGATGCGCAGAGTGCGCTGGCCAAGTCCCTGCCCACCGATCCGGACGGACCAGTCGCACCCAGCGTCATCGCGGCATCGGGCAGCAGCGTCAACGGCGGCGACTACTCCATTAGTGCCACGGGCGCATTTACCTATGTGCCTGCGGCCGGGTTCAGCGGCACCGATACGTTCAGTTTCACCGTCACCGACGGCAATACGCCGACGCCGGGAACCGCGGTCGGCACGGTCAACATCACGGTCGGGCCCACGGTCTGGTACATCAACAACCTGACCGACGCAAACAATCCCGCAGCCGGCAGCGATGGCCGCTCGAACAATGCCTTTGAAACCCTGGCTGCCGCCGAGGCTGCTTCGGGCAACGGCCATATCCTGTTTGTGTTCAATGGCATCAGTGCCGGCACGCCACTCACTGGCGGCATAGCGCTCAAGGATGGCCAGCGCCTGTGGGGCGAAGCGTACGGTCTGACGGTGGCCCCCTTCGGTACCCTGGTTGCCGCCGGCACCGCACCGCGCATCAATGCCGGTGCAGCCGACGCGGTCTCGGTTCCGGCCACGGCCGGCAACCGGTTCGGCGTGGAGATCCGTGGCCTCGATCTGCAGGGCAGAAATGCCGTCGATGTAACCTCCAGCGGTGCCAACACGGTCGGCGTGACGATTGCCGGCAACAACGTGCGTGGCTCGACGGCCGAAGGCTTCGATGTGAATTTCGGTTCGAGCGCAGCCCAGCAGATCGCCATCCAGAACAACACGATCACCGCAGACACCACCGGCATCGATGTCACCCGCACGCTGGGAACCGCGACCATCACGGCGTTCGACGGCAACACCATCAGCGGCGCCACCGGCGGCACCGGCATCAACATCGACGGTGTCACCTTCGACGCCACGCCGGGCAATCCGATCACTGCGGTTGCCGGCGGCAACACGGTCATCGGTGCAACCGGCAACGGCGTCGCGCTGAATGGCATGGTGCTCACCAATGTGACCGGCGAACTGGCCTTCACCGACCTCGACATCGTCAACGACAACGGCAGGGGACTCGCAGTCAGCTCGAGCGGTGCGCTCAATGCCGCTGCCGGTACGGGATTCCGTATTGCCGTGAATGCCGGTAGCGGTTCGATTGCCTCCACTGGCGGACCCGCGCTCGACATCAGCAGTGCGTCGATCAACCTGCCCCTGGGCGATGTGCGCAGCAGCAACTCGACAAGCACCGGCATCTCCCTGATGAATGCGTTCGGTGGAGCGGGATCGACTGCCTTCCTCGCCACGAGCGGACAAATCACTGATCCGGGTGTGCCGTCGGGCACCTCGTTCCTCGTCGATGGCGGCAACGGCAACATCAGCTTCCCCGGCGCGATCACCTCCAACAGCGGCAACGCCGTCAATGTCGCCAATCGCAGCAGCGACACGGTGACCCTCTCCGGCGCGATCACGGCAAGCAACAGAGGCATCCTGCTGACCAGCAATACGGGTGCGACGATCAATTTCAGTGGTGCCCTGAGTCTCAACACCGGTGCCAACCCGGCTTTCACAGCCACCGGCGGCGGCACCATCAGTGCCAGCGATGCGGCCAATGCCGCAAGTACCACCACGGCCACCGCGATCAACGTCGCCAATACCACGATCGGCGCGGGCGGACTGAATTTCCGCAGCGTCAGTGCAGGCACCGCGGCCAGCGGACCCGTCAACGGCATCGTGCTCAACACTACCGGTGCCCTCGGCGGCCTCACCGTCACCGGCAGTGGTACGGCCGGGTCGGGCGGCACCATCCAGCGCACGAGCGGTGATGGCATCTCCCTGACCGCCACGCGCTCGCCTTCGTTCGCCTGGATGTCCATCCAGAACACGGCGGGTCATGGCATCGGCGGCACCACGGTGACCGACTTCAGCTTGACCAACAGCGCGATCAACATCTCTGGCACCGCATTGGGCGCAGAGAACGCCAACATCGCCTTCAACACGACCGCAGCGGGCACCGAGAACAACCTGAGCGGTGTCGTCACCATCACCAACAACACGCTGAGCAACGCCTATTACCATGGCGTCGACATCTTCAATTTCAGCGGCACGATCAGCAACGCGACGATTTCCAGCAACACGATCACCAGCTCCACCACGGCCGCGAACTCGCTGGGCAGTGGCATTCGTCTGGTCGCGTTTGGCTCTGCGGGAACCGTCGCCAACGTGACCCGGGCAACGATCGCCAACAACGTCGTGCTCAATTTCCCGAGCGCCGGCGGCATCCAGGCACAGGGCGGCAATGCCAGCTTCGGCGGCCCACTCGGCACCTTCGGCATCGCCGGCAGTGCCACCGATGTCATCGCCATCACCGGCAATCGGGTGTCCGGCGCCAGCCCGGCAACGCGCATGAATACCAACGCCATCCTTGCCGTCGTCAACGGTCGCGGCCAGGGCAATTTCGACATCTCCGGCAACGGCACGGTTGCCAATCCGCTCGGCAATACGGTTGGCACGGTGATCGCCGTGTCCTCGCTGGGCAATGCGAATGTCACCTCGACCGTCAACAACAACGTGATCGTCGCCAACAACACATTCGGCTCGAATGGCATAGGTGCCGGCACCGGCAGCACCTTCGGCAACAGCGACACGCCGAGTCTGGCGGTGACCATCAACAACAACTCGATCACCCAGACCGATGGCAATGGCATCCTCGTGGTCGCACGTGGCGCCACCGGCAGCGTGCGCTCGAAGATCCAGAACAACACGGTCGCGGCACCTCTCGGCGGTGTCCGCGAAGGCATCCGCATCGATTCCGGCAATGGCAGTTCGAACAATGACAGCATGTGCCTGAACATCTCCGGCAACACGACCGCAGGCAACAACAATGCCGGCACGATTTCCTCCGGCATCGGCTTGCGCAAGCAGGGCACGGCGCCGGGAATCAACGCCTTCTCGATCCACGGCATGGCCGCCACGGCAAGTCCGGGCGTCGAGAATTATGTGGGTTCGCAGAATCCGGCAAGCACTACCGGCAACTACGGAACCACCGGCACCGACCTGATCTCGGCAAGCAGCGGCTACTCCTCGTGCGTGTTGCCATGAGTGCCAGCACGACCATGCGTATCAGCAAGCAGCAGGAGCACTGAAATGGCAGAACCGTTTCTATCCGAAATCCGCCTGATGAGTTTTGTGTTCGCGCCGAAGAGCTGGGCGCTTTGCAACGGGCAGTTGTTGCCGATCAACCAAAACCAGGCACTGTTCTCCCTGCTCGGCACCACCTTTGGCGGTGATGGCCGGGTCAACTTCGCGCTGCCGGATCTGCGCGGGCGCACGCCGATCCACGTCGGCTCGTCGCACACCCTCGGCGAGCGCGGTGGCGAGCAGGCACACACGTTGTCGATCGCGGAATTGCCGACGCACACGCATCAATGGATGGCGAGTTCGTCGCCGGCTGCGGTCAGCGACACGCCAGGCAACACCATGGTGCTGTCGAAATCCGCTGGCGACAGCGCCTGGGGCCCGGCCAGCAATCTCGTGGCGATGAACGCCGGTACGATCACCAACATCGGTGGCTCGCAGGCGCATCTGAACATGCAGCCGTACCTCACCCTGAGTTTCTGCATTGCCCTGCAGGGCATCTTCCCGAGCCCGACCTAGGAGATTGCCGTGGCCCAACCTTATGTAGGCGAGATTCGCATGTTCGCCGGAAATTTCGCTCCCGCGGGATGGATGTTCTGCGAAGGTCAGTTGCTGCCAATCTCGGAGAACGAAACCCTGTTCCAGTTGATCGGCACGACCTATGGCGGCGACGGCCAATCGACCTTCGCCTTGCCCGATCTGCGCGGGCGTTTGCCAATTCACCAGGGCAATGGCTTCATCCTCGCCGAGACCGGCGGTGCCGAGGAGATCACCCTGACTGTCGGCCAGATTCCCGCGCATACGCATCCGGCCGTGGGTTCGGCCAATACCGGCACGGGCACCGCTCCACAAAACAACGTCCTCAGCGCGCTGCCGGTGGCGACCAATTCGGCCTACGGCACCGACAATCCGCAAATCAACCTGAGTCCGTTGAGCATTGCGCCGACCGGCGGCAGCCAGCCGCACTCGAACTTGCAGCCGTATCTCTGCGTGGACTTCATCATTTCCCTGTTCGGCATTTTCCCGAGCCCCACCTAGGAACCGTCATGGCCGATCCTTTCGTTGCGGAAATCCGCATCTTCCCGTTCAACTTCGCGCCTCGGGGTTGGGCTTGGTGTGATGGCCAGTTGTTGCCGCTGTCGCAGAACACCGCCTTGTTCTCCTTGCTGGGCACGACCTATGGCGGCAACGGCAAGTCCAACTTTGCCCTGCCCGACCTGCAAGGACGCGCACCGATGCATCCCGGGCAGGGGCCAGGACTGTCGCTGCATGATCTTGGCGAGTCAAACGGCACGGAGACCGTGACCTTGCTGGAAAGTGAAATTCCCTCGCACAGCCATGCGCTGCGCGCATCCCAGCAGGATGCCACCGATCGAATCGTCGCCGGCCAATTGCCCGCCACCGGTATCGGCGTTGGCATGTTCGCGGCGGCACCCGGAAATGTCGGTCTGAATCCGGTCGCTGCCAGTCCAAGCGGCGGCGACCAGCCGCACAACAACATGATGCCGTACCTGACGTTCTACTTCTGCATCGCCCTGCAGGGCGTGTACCCGCCACGTACCTGAGTAAGGGGTGATTTCCATGCAACGTCGTGACTTTGTCAGAACCGCTCTGCTCGGTACGGGAGCAGCTTGTTCACTGGCCCTGCCCAGCGCTTACGCGGCAATCGGCAATGCTGGGAAGTACCCCTTGCGAACGGAACTCGCGCGGCTCGAGGAGCAGGGTGGAACGGCGCGCTGGCGTTCGATCGAGCGCTGCGCCAGTGATGCCTGCACTGCCCCGCAGCGTGTCCGCATCACGATTGACGCGCTGGCCTTCCCCGTGGATTTTGGTGTCCTGTCGATCGATGCCATGTTTGATACCAGTGCAGGGGTGAAACCTTTCCGCGTCGCCAGCCATCAACCGCAATCAGCGTCGCCTTCGAGCAAGCCATTTTCATTCGAAGCCGATTCGGCTGGCCTGGCCGGATTCCGCGCCGAGCATGTCGAGGCGACTTCGGGTTCGACCACGGTTTGCGCAGCCGCCCTGCTTGGCGCGTCGCGCCCGGTTCTTGCCAGTGGTCGCTATCTGCTCGTCGTTGCCAGGGATGCCGGCGTGCCCGGTATCGAATCATTGTCCATGCCGGGCGAAGACAGCGGTCTCATCACGACGCGTGAGGGCATCGAGGTGAACGCTGCCTGGCTCAGCTTCACCGTGCGTCCTTTGACGGCCTGATGACGAAATCCTCGATTGCGCCGCTGCTGGCGCAAGCGCTTGCGGCAGTCGGGGGCAGTCTCGACGTGCGTGTCGAAGCCGAAGACGACCTCGACATCATCACCGCGCTCTACGCCGAAGTCCGGCATGCCGAACTCGCCCCGTTGCCATGGCCTGACAAGGCCAAGCGCGATTTCCTCGATGCCCAATGCCGACTGCAACGCGATCACTACGCCCGGCATTATGCCGGCGCGGAGTTGCTGATCATCGAGCGTGGCGGGCAGCCGATCGGCAGGATCTATGTGCACGCGACGGCCACGGAAATCCGCCTGATGGAAATCACCGTGCAAGCGGCCGAACGCAATCGCGGCATCGGCACCTGCATGATCCGCGCCTTGCAGGACGAAGCCGCAAGACGCGCTGTCCCCCTCACCCTGCACGTCGAGCCAGCCAATCCCGCACAGCGCATGTATCAGCGGCTCGGATTCCAGCTCATCGAGAATCGAGGGGTGTATGACTTTCTGGGGTGGGGGCCGGGAATGGGGAATGGGGAATGGGGCTCAGGGCAAGCAGCATCTTGCTCATGACGATCGCCTGTTCTCCATTCCCGGATCCCGAATTCCCGCTCAATTGAACACCGCCTCGAACTGGGGAGCGCCATCGACTGGGGCGATCGGCACGAGGAACATCGCCAGCTCGCCAAGTTGCGGGTGCACGAGGTGATAGGTGCCCTGGGCGCCGCGCGTCTTGGCGGGCGCAGCGAAGGTCAGGCTGAATGCCTGCCCTCGGGGTGACGGCGATCGGTAGCGTTCGACCGCCCGCAGGGTGAACGCAAGTTCCGAGTCCACGATGGCGAACCTGGTGCCGATCAGGTCATCGAAGTGCTGCGGGCCAAGCTCGGCGAGATCAAACACGGACAGCTCCGGGAAATCGATGCCGCTCATGATAGCCCGAGCGGTGGCAGCGCGCCGAGCACGGAAAGGCGTGATCAAACGCAATGCTTGTTCCTTCGCGACGGACACAGCCGCTATGCTCGCGTCACCATGAATGAGCCCAGCAAATGAACCGGGTGCCGGTGGATGCCCGTGCCGCGAACGAAGCGGACGTCATCCGCACGAGCGGCCAGCAATCCCTGCCGAAGCGGACCTACCGCTTGCGCATGCTTGGCATGGGCCTGGCCACCTTGCCGCTGGCAGTCGTCATGCACGAACTGCAGTCATCCTGGGTCGCCTGGGCGTGGATGTTGCTGACTTGCTGGTTGTGGCCACACCTGGCCTATGCGCGCGCGATCCGCAGCAAGGATCCGTTCCGTACTGAATTGCACAATTTGCTCATCGATTCGGCGATTGCCGGGAGCTGGGTCCCGCTGATGCATTTCAACCTGTTGCCTTCGGCCATGCTGCTCGGCGTGACCACGGCAGACAAGGTCAGTACCGGCGTGCGTCGTCTTTGGCTGTACTCATTGCCCGCCATTGCGCTGAGCGTGCTGGGCTTCGGTCTGCTGAGCGGCTTTTCCTTTGCTCCGCACACGAGCATGCGCGTGATCCTCGCCTGCCTGCCGATCATCATCATCCACACGCTGGCGGTGAGCATGAGCAGCTCCCGACTGGTCCGGCGTGTGCAGAAGCAGAACCATCAGTTGGAGGAGTTGAGCCGGATCGACGCATTGACCGGCCTTTCGGGACGTCGTCACTGGGAGGCACAGGCTGATTCGATGCGGCGCAGGAGCGCGGATCTGTCCGGTCTTTCGGTGCTGCTTCTGGATATCGATCACTTCAAGGAAATCAACGATCAGTACGGACATTCGATCGGCGACGACGTGTTGCGCGGAATCGCCGGGTTGATCCGCCGTCAGCTGCCGTCCGGAAGTCATGCAGGCCGGCTTGGCGGCGACGAACTCGCGATCGTGGTGCCGTTGCCGTTGGGCGAAGCTGAAATTTTCGCCGAGCGGATCCGCCGGGCGACTTGCGAACTTGCATTTCCCGAAGCACCCGGGCTCACTTGCACGGTGAGCATCGGCGTCGTTGGCCAGCCGCATCCTGCGCACGGCCTGCGCGAGTGGATCGAGGCGGCGGATCGTGCCCTGTATGGGGCGAAGCGCAGCGGCCGCAACCAGGCGATTACGGCTGCCGGCTGAGCGGCTCAACGACTGGCTGCATGGTCCCGCGTCGAGCGCAATGATGCCTCCCGCCACCGCGCTGCCGGGCGGGCATGGCAACCCGGGGCGAATGAGCCATCGGATTCGCCTGCAACGGACGGAGCTGCAATGAAGCCTTGCGACAACCGCCAACATCACCCCGCCCGAGGAAGACGGAATCCATGAGTGCAACCCGGAAAATATTCGATCTCGATGGACGCACGGCCCTGATCACCGGCGGCTCGCGCGGACTTGGCCTGCAGATGGCCGAGGCGCTCGGCGATTACGGGGCGCGGGTGTTCATCTCGGCGCGCAAGTCCGAGGATCTCGACAAGGCGCGGGCGCATCTCGCCGCGCGCGGCATCGCTGTCGACAGCTTTGCCGCCGATACCGGCAAGGAAGAGGCCATTGCCGCACTGGTCGAGGCAGCGCTGAAAAAACTCGGCCATGTCGACATCCTCGTCAACAATGCCGGGGCGAGCTGGGGCGCGGCCGCCGAGGACTATCCGCTGGAAGCCTGGGACAAGGTCTTCAATCTCAACCTGCGTGGCGTGTTCCTGCTCACCCAGCAGATTGGCCGGCGCTCGATGATTCCGCGCAAGTACGGGCGCATCATCAATATCGCTTCCATCGCCGGCCTGCGCGGCAATCCGCCGGGGGCGATGAAGACGATTGCCTACAACACGAGCAAGGCCGCCCTGATCAACTTCACGCGCACGCTGGCCGGCGAGTGGGGCGCGCATGGCATCACCGTCAATGCGCTGGCACCGGGATTCTTTCCCACGCGCATGTCCAGGGGCCTGATCGAAAGCATGGGCGTGGATGCGCTGACGGCACATGCGCCACTGCAGCGCCTTGGCGACGACGAGGACTTGAAGGGAGCAACCCTGCTGTTTGCTTCCGATGCCGGCAAGCACATCACCGGCCAGGTGCTCGCCGTCGATGGCGGCGTGTCGGCGGTCTGACAGGCTGTCGGGTCCTCACGGTCGGCACGATCCGGCGGCAAGACCTGCCTCCTGCCGGCAACCGCAAGCGAACCGCGCTGTTCGGCCGCTGTAGCGCTGTCGCGCGCGCGCTTGGGCGACGCAACAGCCAGCCAACGAGTGGTGGATGCGCTGCGCCTATCCACCCTGCGGGGTCTGGTGAGGCCGCACAGCCGCCGCGGTGAACCCGGCCTTCACGGATCCCGGCTCCCGGTCTGCAACAACCGAACGGCCGGTCATCCCCGTCCCTAGTATAAAAATTCGCGGAACACCGGATCGACGCTGTGATTCCAGGGGCCGTTGTACAGGGCCAGCTTGCGTTCGGCCGGGGTCTCGTTGGCGGCGACAATCTCGATCAGCGGATCGAGGAAGTGGCTTTCGTCGGTGCCGTGCGCATTCAGGCGTGCGCGGCGCTTGAGTCCCTGCGCGGAAATCTTCAGCGCCTCGGTGGCAAGGTCACGCACGCTGCCGCCACGGAACGGCAGCTTGAGGCCATGCCTGGGCACGCCATCGCGCAAGGCGTTGCGTTCCTCGCGGGTGAAATCCTTGACCAGGTCCCAGGCCGCATCGAGCGAGCTGCGCTCATACAGCAGTCCGACCCAGAATGCCGGCAACGCGCACAGGCGATTCCAGGGGCCGCCATCGGCGCCGCGCATTTCAAGGAACTTCTTCATGCGCACTTCGGGAAACGCCGTGGTCATGTGGTCGGCCCAGTCGGTCATCGTCGGCGTCGCGCCGGGCAGGGCATCGAGTTCGCCGCGCATGAACCTGCGGAACGATTGCCCGGCAAGATCGTGGTAGACGCCATCGCGATAAGTGAAATACATCGGCACGTCGAGCAGGTAGTCGACGTAGCGTTCATAGCCGAAACCGTCCTCGAAGACGAAATCGAGCATGCCGGTGCGATCGGGGTCGGTGTCGGTCCAGATGTGCGAGCGGTAGCTGAGGTAGCCGTTCGGCTTGCCTTCGGTGAACGGCGAGTCGGCAAACATCGCCGTGGCGATCGGCTGCAGGGCGAGCGAGGTGCGGAACTTGCGCACCATGTCGGCCTCGTCGGAAAAATCCAGGTTGACCTGCACCGTGCAGGTGCGCGTCATCATGTCGAGGCCAAGGTTGCCGACCGTCGGCATGTAGCGACGCATGATCGCGTAGCGGCCCTTTGGCATCCACGGCATGTCTTCGCGTTTCCATTTCGGCTGGAAACCCATGCCGAGGAAGCCGACGCCAAGTTCGTCGGCCACCGTCTTCACTTCCTTCAGGTGGTTCTGCACCTCGCAGCAGGTCTGGTGGATGTTCTCGAGCTGCGCGCCGGACAGCTCAAGCTGGCCGGCGGGCTCCAGCGTCACCGAGGCACCATCGCGCAGCAGGGCGATCAGCTTGTCCTTCTCGATGATGCGTTCCCAGCCAAAACGGGTCAGGCCTTCGAGCAGGGCACCGATGCCCTGCGGGCCTTCCCAGGTCAGCGGGCGCAGGTCATCCAGGCGGAAGCCGAACTTTTCGTGTTCGGTGCCGATGCGCCAGGCACTTGCAGGTTTCTCGCCGGCAGCTATGTAGTCGACCAGTTGCTCGCGGCGGGTGATCGTTTCCTGGTTTGCCGCGCTGGGACCGGACATGATTGAAATCCTCGTGATCAGCCCGGCGATATGGGGCCGCTGCGGGTTCGCGCAAGAGACCGCCTATCGCAGCGACGCGGCGGTGCCCTTTGGCGCCGGGCGATCCGCCAGATCCAGCCAGCGCCCGATGACCGCGCGGGCCTCGTCGAGTCCGGTCTTTGCCGTGGCGGAAAAGAGCTGCACGCTGACCCGGGCTTCGGGCGTGCCGTCGGCACCGAGTTCCTTGCGCACGGCATTGAGCGTGCGCGTGGCGTCGTTGCGCGACAATTTGTCTGACTTGGTCAGCAGCACATGGCAGGGCTTGCCGATGGCCTCGGCGTAATCGAGCATCTGCCGGTCGTAATCCTTCAGCGGATGGCGGCTGTCCATGATCAGGACCAGTCCCTTGAGCGCCTCGCGCGCGCGCAGGAAACCATCGACCATGCCGCGCCACTGGTCGCGCACGCCAATCGGAACCTTCGCGTAACCGTAGCCCGGGAGGTCGATCAGGCGGCGATCGTCGTCGATCGAGAAGACATTGAGCAATTGCGTGCGGCCCGGCGTCTTGCTCACCCTGGCCAGTCCCTTGTGCGCGGCAAGGGCGTTGAGGGCGCTTGATTTGCCGGCGTTGGAGCGCCCGGCAAAGGCCACTTCCCAGCCCGTATCGGCTGGCATGTCGCGCAGGCTGCCCGCGCTTTTGAGGAATTTTGCCGAGTGCAGGATATGCATGGAGAGCTTCGCTGGTTGGATTTGCGGGTGGCCGTGTTTGACCGGCCTTCGACTGACACGGATAATTCGGGGTTTGTCGCCTCAGCCCTGTCCGCAAACTTCGACAGTGCGTGGAATCCCCATCTATCCGGAGTCAGTGTATGAGTTTTCCGCGAGTTGTTGCTTTGGCGATGCTGTTCGGCGCCGGCCTGGCCAGTGCCCAGGCCCCCGCACCCGCCCTGTTGGGTGATGCCGCTGCCGGCGAAGGCAAGTCCGCCGTCTGCGGCGCCTGCCATGGTGCCGACGGCAATTCGGCGCTGGCCATGTATCCCAAGCTGGCCGGGCAGAACGAATCCTACATTGCCCGCCAGTTGACCCAGTTCAAGGACGGCAAGCGCGTCAACGCGATCATGCAGCCGTTCGCGTCGACGCTGAGTGCCCAGGACATGCACGATGTCGGTGCCTATTTTGCCTCCAAGCGGGCCAGCGCAGGCGAGGCGGATGAAGCCTATGTGCAGCGCGCCGAACAGCTCTATCGTGCCGGCGACAGCAAGATCGGCGTACCTGCCTGCATGTCCTGTCACGGGCCTACTGGGCGTGGCATGGCCGGCGCGGCCTACGCGCAACTGGCCGGTCAATGGTCCGAGTACATCGCCCTCAAGCTCACCGAATGGCGCGATGGCACGACCTGGGGCGACGACGAGCATGCCGCGGTCATGCCGGCCATCGCCAAGCGCCTGAGCGACAAGGACATCGCAGCACTGGCTTCGTATGTGCAGGGCCTGCACGAGGTGCAGACCGCCAGCGCCAAGTGACTCCGTTGTTGTTCAGCATGCCTGACTGACACTGCGCGATCACCCGATCGTGCCCTTTTGCTGCGGAGACCATTGCAATGTTGAAAGCCCTTCTTGTCCTGACCGCCGGCCTTGGCCTGGCAATCGGCAGCCACGCCCGCGCGCAGGACAACTGGGTGGCCGGCAAGAACTATTTCCTGATCGAGCCGCCACAGGCAACCACCACCGGCGACAAGGTCGAGGTGGTCGAGGTGTTCTCCTACGCCTGCGCGCACTGCAACGAAGTGGCGCCCATGGTCGCGGACCTGAAGAAGCGTCTGCCGGCCAATGCCGAATTCGTGCTGTTGCCGGCGCAATTCGGCTTCGAGGCCTGGAAAGTCTTTGCCAAGGGTTTCTACACGGCGCAGGCGCTCGGCCTGGTTGAAAAGACCCATGCCGACTTGTTCCGCACCATCTATGTCGATCGCAAGATCGACATCCGTTCGCCCACCTTTGCCTCGCTTGCCGAGTTCTACTCGAAATACGGCGTGAGCGCGGCGGATTTCACCGCCACTTCGGAATCGTTCGCGATCAAGGCCAAGCTCAAGCGCAATGAGGAGCTGATCAAGGCCTATGGCGCGGATGGCACGCCGACCTTCATCGTCAATGGCAAGTTCCGGTTTTCCGGGCAATCCGCGGGCGGCTACGAAAAGATCGAACCGCTGGTGCATTACCTGATCGACAAAGAAGCCAAGGGCGGCTGAGGCAACTCGCTGCCTGATCCATTGTCTGAACGACGACCCCGATTCCCAGGAGAGAACCAGAATGCTCAAACACCTGCCCAGACTGCTCGCTGCCGCCGTGCTCACCCTCGCCTTCAACGCCTGCGCGCAGGAGCAGAAGGAAGCGGCTGCCGCACCGGTTGCCGCGGAAGCCGGCAAGACCTATTTCCCGATCGAGCCGGCGCAGTCGACTGCCAGCGGCGACAAGGTCGAGGTGCTGGAAGTCTTCAGTTATGCCTGCATCCATTGCGCGCATTTTCAGCCGTATGCGGACGAGATCAAGGCCAAGCTGCCGGCCTATGCCGAATTCTCCTACATGCCGGCAATCTTCAACGAGGCATGGGAAGCCTATGCCCGCGCGTTCTACACCGCGCAGGCGCTCGGCTTGCAGGAGAAGACCCATCAGGCGATGTTCGATGCCGTGCATCGCGACCATCGGCAGATCCGCTCGTTCGATGACATCGCCAAGTTCTATGGCGAGCAAGGTGCGGACGTCGAGAAATTCAAGCAGACCGCCGGCTCGTTCGAAGTCGAGAGCAAGCTCGCCCGCTCGCGCAGCCTGGTGCCGAAGTTTGGTGTCGACGGCACGCCGACCATCATCATCGACGGCAAGTACCGCATCACCGCGGCATCGGCCGGCGGTTACCCGCAACTGGTTTCGCTGGTCGATACGCTGGTGAAGAAGGCGCATGCCGAGCGCACCGCCGCGGGCGGCAAGAAGTAAGTCCCGACCCGCCGAAGTTCAAGGCCAAGGCCGCCGCAAGGCGGCCTTCGCATTCATGTCGAATGTGTGAGACTTTGCCATTCCACGCTTGAACAGGCACGCTTGCCGGAAATGAATCAAGACCCTGCTTCGATCGGCGCGGCCACCCCCACGACCCTGCGCGTGCTGAGCTGCAATATCCTGGCCGGCGGCAGCGTCAAGCGTTACCGCGAGTACGTGACGCAAAGCTGGAAGCACGTATTGCCGACCGGCAAGCGCGCCAATCTCGATGGCCTGGCCGGCATGCTCGGCGAATTCGACCTGGTCGCCCTGCAGGAGGCCGACTCCGGTTCGCTGCGCTCGGGCTTCCTCAACCAGACCGAGTACCTCGCCGAAAGCGCCGGTTTCCCGTACTGGAGCCATCAGCCGAACCGCAAGGTGGCCAAGGTCGCGGCCTCGAGCAATGGCCTGCTGTCGCGCCTGAAACCCGATGAGGTGCTGGATTATCCCTTGCCCGGGCGCATTCGCGGGCGCGGCGTGCTGTGGGCCCGCTACGGCAAGGGTGAGCAATCGCTGGTCGTGCTGGTCGCCCACCTTGCGCTGGGTCCGCAGGCGCGTGCGCACCAGCTCGGCTATATCACCGAGCTGCTTGAAGGGCATCCGAACGCCTTGTTGATCGGTGATCTGAACACGCCGATCGAGAGTCCCGAACTGCGCACGCTGTTTGCCCGCACTTCGCTGCAACCGCCAACGCAGCCGCCGAAAACCTTTCCAAGCTGGGCACCGAATCGCGCCATCGACCATATCCTCGCCTCCTCCTCACTCAAGGTCGACGAGCTGCGCACGCTGCCGCATCTGGTTTCCGATCATCTGCCGATTGCCGCGACAATCAGCCTGCCGAGCGCCCTGAAGCTTTCCGATTCCAGGCCGGCAAGCTGAGAGAGTGCGGCAAGGCCGCAATGCGGATTTCGCGATCAACGGGCAGGATGCAAGCCGTGCAGCAGTCTCCGTCGCGGCAGCGCGAAGCCAAGCCAAAGCCACCCTTGTCCCTCTGTTCGCCCTGAGCGAAGGCCGGAGTCGAAGGCTTGCTTCGCGCGTACGCTTCGACTCCACGGTCTACGTCCGCTGCGTCCAGCGCCAACGGTCTGGGGGCACTCGACTCAAACGCTTGCGGATGCTCGACACCAACGGCGTGGCGGAATCTGCCGATCAGCCGCCAGCCTCGGACCACAGGGCTTTCCAGCCCGCCCAGCCGAGTCGGCGCAAGGTGTCGACGTTGCGTCGGTAGATGGCATCCGGGTCTGTCATTGAATCGACGGCGCGTTCGATGCTGGATTCGCGCAGCAGGTGCAGGATCGGCCAGGGCGAGCGGTTCGTGCAGTTCTCGATGTCCTCGGGCGCGCTGTCGGCAAAACAATATTGCGGATGGAAACTGGCGATCTGGATCACGCCATCCAGCTTGAGCACATCGATTGCCGCGTCGGCGGCATCGAGGAAATCGTTGAAGTCGAGGAAATCGGCGAGCACGAACGGAGCAATCAGCAGAGTGGTTTCGCAGTCTTCGGGGTCGGCTGCATGCAGGGTTTGCAGCTCGCCACAAAGATCGTCGAGCAGGGCATCGCTGTCGCTGGCATGGCTGACGCGGAAACACACGCGTCCATCGAGGTATGGGGCGCGCGCAAACGGGCACAGGTTGAGCCCGATCACGGCGCGCTCGATCCATCGGCGCGTGTCGGCGATGCAGGATGCCTCGGCATTCGTGGCGTCCCCGGTGGCGCCTCCTTGCGTCGTCGTCATGCCGTGTCTCCGCTGGCGAAAATGGCTTCGAGGTCCCTTGCATCGAGCACGCGCCATTCGCCCGCGGCAAGATCGCCGAGCGCCAGGCCGCCGACGCTCGCCCGGTGCAGGCTGACGACATGATTGCCAAGTGCGGCAAACATGCGCCGCACCTGATGGTAGCGGCCTTCATGCAGGGTCAGGCGCGCATGGCGTGCGCCGAGCACTTCCAGCGTGGCCGGCAGCAGCGGGGTCTTTTCCGATTCAAGCATCAGTTCGCCGCTGGCGAATATCGTTGCCTCGTCGCCGCGCAGATCCTCGGCAAGCACGGCTTCGTAGACCTTGGAAATGCGTGATTTCGGTGAAATGATCCGGTGCAGCAGCGCACCGTCATCGGTCAGCAGGAGCAGGCCGGAGGTGTCGCGATCGAGCCGGCCGACCGTCGACAAGGCCGGATTGCGCAGGCGGAAACGTGCCGGCAGCAAGTCATGCACGATGCGCCCGGCATCCTTGGTCGAGCAGGTCACGCCGACCGGCTTGTGCAGCATCAGGTGCAGGCCGGCGGGCGCATCGAGTGGCTCGCCGTCGATGCGGATGTCGGCATGCACGCGCTTGTCATCGGCATACAGCACATCGCCAGCGGCATCGGTGATGCGGCCTTCGCGAAACATCATGGCCACCTCCTTGCGGCTGCCATAGCCGAGGTTGGCGATCAGCCTGACCAGTCTCATCGGCGCACCCCGCTGGCGTGGAACACCTTGAAGCCATCCTTGAGGATCACCGTCTCCACCTTGTCGAAGCGCGCGCCGAGCGTTTGCTCGTAGGGCAGATGTCGATTCGCGACCATCCACAGATCGCCATCCGCTTCGAGCGCGGCTGCGGCTGCGGCAATGAAGGCCTGGCCGAGTTCGGGTTGGTCGGCGCGGCCCTGGTGGAACGGCGGATTGCTGATGATGGCGTCGTAACGCTGCGCCAGTCCGGAGCAGACGTCATGCCAGTGGACGGATGTTTCCGGCGACCGATCGAGTTGTTGCAGCGTGCTGTCGAGATTGATCCGCACCGGTTGCAGCGCCCGCGCCTCGGCTTCGTAGAGGTCGATGGCGGTGATCCCCGCGCAGCGGCGCAGCGCTTCGCAGGCCAGGTAGCCGTAACCGGCACCAAGGTCGGCGACACGACCGCACAATTGCGCCGGCAGATGGGCGACGAGCAGGGCCGAGGCCGGATCGACGCGATTCCAGGCGAACAAGCCCGGGCGGCTGAAATAGCGGCCATCGCCAATGGCGCGTGGTGCATCAAGCGCCTGCCAATCCGCGAGCAGGGCCGGGTCGAATGTCTCGGGCGAGGTGCTGGCCCAGAACACGCGACTGTGATGTTTGGACATGACCTGCGCATGGCCGAAGATCCTGCGGAAATCCGCCTCGCCCGAGCGCGCGCCTTCGTCATTGGCCATGGCCGCGGCGACGATGCCACCGGGCGCGACATGCGCGGCGGCGCGGGCGAACAAGGCACGCGCCTCGTCGCGCTGCCGCGGTGGCAGCAGCAGGACCAGCGGAAACCGTTGCTCCGCCGTGGCGGTGCCGACCTGCAGGCCGGAGCGCTCAAGGGCCGTGGCAAACGGCTTGAAGCTTTGTTCGCAGAGCCAGTTGCGGCGCGAATGACTGCCCCACCAATGGCCGTCGCGGGCGCGCAGGAACAGCACGCGGCCATCCGCCGGCAGTTCGATCTGCTCGCTGCGGATGGCGTGATGCAGGGCGTCCAGGGCGGCACTCGCGGTGCCTGCGGACAGGGCGATATCGGTCACGGAAGATGCGTGCGTGGAACTGGGGTGGCGATTCTACCGGCTCCCGCGCCGTGCTTCCCGCCGCCGCGGCGACGGTTTCGTCATGGCGTGCTGATATCGCGCAGTTTCCAGTTGCGACCAATCAGCAGGTCGAGGCGATGCTTGAGGATGGCATGCGGCAGGCGCGTGGTGACGATCAATTCGCTGCGTTGCGCCTCGAGGCTGCCGCTGACCGTTGCACCGGGATCCACCGCGCACGTTGCCGGATCCACATCGTCCGGATCTTCCTGCATGGCCCGCCAGCGTGCCGAGAAATCCGCTTCGCGCAGGGCCGCCTCGAGGACCCGGGCCAGGTGCTCCGGTGATCCGCCATCAAAGCTGAGTTCGCTGGAATCGCCCCGCGCGCTGGACAGGTCGGCGATGGTGATGAAATAACGCTGGGCCTGGGTCATGCGCTGCTCCTGGTCAGTTGCTTGCCGCGGCAAGCAGGGTGCGTGCGGCATCGTCGAGCTCGATGATGCCGTCGTTGCAACGGGAATGCCCGACATGCTCGGCGATGCCGAGCAACGGCGCCTGAATCCGCCGTCGCAGGGTTTCGATATTGTCCTCGACGCGAATCATGTCGACATCGATGCGGTTGCCGATCCAGCCGCTCAGGCGACAGCCATCCGCTTCGATCGCGCGCGCGGTGAGCAGGGCGTGATTGAGGCAACCCAGGCGCAGGCCGACGACGAGCAGCACGCGCAAATCGAGGGCGCGGACGATGTCGGCCTGCATCACTGATTCGCCAAGGGGCGCGAGCCAGCCGCCGACGCCCTCGACAACGACGAAGTCCGCCTGCGCCTGCAGGCGCGTGAAGGCCTCGGCGATGTGCAATGGCTCAATCGTCGCCTGCGCGTCGGCGGCGGCAAGGTGCGGTGAAATCGGATCGGCAAAGGCATACGGATTGACCAGCGCGTAATCGATCGCCTGGGCGCTGGCGGCAAGCAGGTCGAGGGCGTCGGAATTGCGCAGGCCCTCCGCCGTCTGCTCGCATCCGCTGGCCACCGGCTTCATGCCGATGGCGGCAACGCCCTGCGCGCGCAAGGCACGAACCAGGCTGGCGGCGACATGGGTCTTGCCGATGCCGGTGTCGGTGCCGGTGACGAAGATGCCGCGCATCATGGCACCCGCAGCGTGGCGCACTGGCACCAGTGCAGCGCCATCCGCGTGCAATGGCGGATATCGAAAAACGCCTCGTCGCGCGCGGGATGCAATGTTGGCGGCATCAGTCTTGCGGCTCCTCGGCAGGCGTCGTGTTGCGCGGAATTGATGGCGATGCCTGGCATGTGGCGGCCATCACGGTCACCGAGTTTCGCATTTTGCCGGGTCGATCTGCGAATGCCGGGCCGGGCGGGTAGAATGATCGACCGTCGCGGCAACCGAAGCAGATCCATGTCGTTTGAAGCCAAACCCATCGATACGGCCGACAAGACCGTCTTTTATGCCGAGCTGGCCCAGCAGGCGCGCGGCCTGTTGCACGGCGAGCGTGACCGCATTGCCAACGCGGCCAATTTCGCCGCCCTGGTCTGGCATGCGCTGCCGCGGATCAACTGGTGCGGGTTTTATTTCTTCAATGGTCGCGAGCTGGTGGTCGGTCCGTTCCAGGGCAAGCCGGCCTGCGTGCGCATTGCGCTTGGTCGCGGCGTCTGCGGAACCGCCGCGACGACGCGGGAGACCCAGGTCGTCGCCGATGTCTTCGCCTTCCCCGGGCACATCGCCTGCGATGCCGCCTCGCGCTCGGAAGTCGTCGTGCCCTTGTTCATCGGCGATGCCTTGCTCGGTGTCTGGGATGTCGACAGCCCGGAACCGGGCCGGTTTGATGCCGAGGATGCGCACGGCATGCAGGCACTGTGCGCGGTGTTCCTGGAATCGCTTTCGCCCTCGGCGCAGACGGAAGCGGCAGCATGAGCGGCAAGGATGCGAAGATCCGCAACGTAGGTCCGAAATCCGCGGCATGGCTGCGTCAGGTCGGCGTGCGCACGGCCGAGGATTTGTTCCGCATCGGCCCGGTCGAGGCCTTCCTCAAGGTCAAGCGCGCCGGCTTCCGGCCCAGCCTCAACCTGCTCTATTCGATGGCCGGTGCCATTGATGACTGCCACTGGACCGACCTCCCGGCCGAGCGCAAGGCCGCCTTGTTGAGCAGTCTTGAAGAAGCCGAATCCGACAACCCGATCAAGACGCGCTGGGAAAAACAAGCCGACCGCAGCGCCGCAATCGATGGCACCGAAGCGCCGTCGAACAATGATGGCGACGGTGATGGAGACGGCTTCGGTGATGGCGACAGCGGCGTACGCGAGCTGACCGGCACCTCCAGCGATTTCGACTGAAGGCCGCAGCCGAAGGCCGTAGTCAAAGGATTCCCAGCACACGCACGCTTCGACGCCGCGGTCTTCGACCGCTCTGCCCGGCGCGAACGGTTGGGGGTGCCTGGAATCAGCGCCTGACCACGGCAATGGTGCGCGCATCTTCCCGCCAGCGCGGTGTTGCCTGGATGGTCGGCAACACCTCTTCCGGGGCGTCGACGAGCGACCACATGCCGAGGTGTTCGTGGTTCATGAAGCGCTGTCCGATCACGTCCTCCATGAAGCTCTGCAGTGGCGTGTAGAAGCCGCGTGTGTTGAGCAGGATGATCGGGTTGAAATACAGGCCGAGGCGTTTCAGCGTCAGTGCCTCGAAAAGTTCCTCAAGTGTTCCGCAACCGCCGGGCAGGGCAATCACCGCATCCGATCCGGTCAGCAATCGATGCTTGCGCTCGCGCATGTCCTCGACCAGTTCGAGGCGCGTCAATCCCGGATGCCCCCATTCGAGATCGGCCATGAACTTCGGCAGGATGCCGATGACTTCGCCGCCGGCCGACAGCGCGCCATTGGCCACTGCACCCATGGAACCCGCCGAGCCACCTCCGTAGACCACGCTGCAGCCGCCTTCGGCGAGCAAACTGCCGAGGCGGAAGGCGACTTCGTGATAGTGCGGATCGCACTCCTGGCTGGAGGCGCAATAGACGCAAATTCGCATGGTATCGTCCGGGCGGAGCAGGGCCTCGATTGTACGTTGTGCGGATCGGCCATCGGCACATCGGCGAGGCGTGCAGCACAGGTTTCAACGCCGGACAATCCCGCACAGGCTTCGCCTATGGATCCCGAAACCACTCCACCTCGACGTTCGCTGATCCGCGACGTCGCGTTTTTCCAGCTCAAGCTGCTGCTCGATGCGGCACGCGACCTGGTCCTAAGCCCGGTTTCCCTTGCCGCGGCGCTGCTGGATTTCCTCCTCTCAAGGCACCAGGCACCGCGCTATTTCCCGGCAGTGTTGCGACTCGGCGAACGCAGCGAGGCGTGGATCGACCTGTGGTCGGCCGGGCGCGATGCGCAATCGCGCGAGCGCATGAACGTGGACGCCGTGCTGAGCCATGTCGAAGCCGTCGTCCGCGACCCGAAAGGCGGTGCCCATCGTGCTCGCGTCCTCAAACGCTGGGCCACCCGGCAAGCAGCGAAATCACGCCGCGCCGATTCGCCTGAAACGACACCCGGCGAGACTTCCGACTGATCAGCGTTGCCCTAGTCCCACAGGCGCAAGGGCATCAAGCCCCAGAAAGCCAGCACGATGCTCCATTGCAGCACGCCGAGCATGGCCAGCTTGTCCCCTGATGTTGTCGCAGGCCGACCACGGGAACGCCACAATCCGGCGATCATCGCCAGCGGCAGCATGGCAGTGACCACGGCCAGCAGTGCGCTTGCCGGAGTGAGATCGCCAAGTTGCAGGAACGATTGCCAGAAGAACAACGGCACGGGAAGCAACAGCGCGGTGCAGGCGAGGAACGGCACAGGATCCACAGGCCGCGATCGACGGCGCAGCAGGCGCAGGATGCCGAACACGATCAGGTGGATCAATCCAGCCATTCCCGCAATGAGACTGGCCCACAGCGGAAGCATGCGCCACAGGCTGATCTGCTCGTGGCTGCGAAAACCATCGCTGATGACGCGTCGCGCGTCATCGGAAACAAGCAGCACGTGCGATGCGAACGTCCTGTCCTCGGCGCGGAAAAGCCGGCCACCCACCGGCAACAGGGATCGGGTCTTGCCCTGGAACGGCTTCAGTTGAAGGTGCTGCCCGTCCCAGCGCACGCTTGCGAAACCGAGAACCCTGTCGAGGTAGGCGAAACTTTCCGTGCGGTTGGGTGCCAGCACGTAAATGCCTTGCCAGTCACCGATCGCCTCGGGCGCTGCCGCCGTCGCTGTCGGCATCGCGGCGGCAATGCCGAGCTCGCCGACAAGCAGGGCATCAAAGCGATCGTAATCGGCTGTCTCGACATCGGCATTCATGGCAACGAAGAAAGCTTTCTGCAATTCAGGAAACAGGCAGAAGTTCGCGCGGAATCCCACTGCCGTACCGACATGGCAGTTGCCGATGACGCCATGCCGGTCGCGGCTGTTCAAGCCAAGGCCGTACCCGGCATCCAGCAAGCCCGCGGCGACCGCTTCGGTGGTCGTCGGCCGCCCCATCGCCCGCAGCAGCGCGGAGGCGATGAAAGGCTGCCCATCGATTTCACCATTGCTCATCAGGAAGCGCGCGAAAAGTCCCATGTCTGCCGCGGTCGTGGTGAACTGCCCGGCCGGACGCAGATGCAGCGGCACGCTCGCCTGGGTTGCTCCGTCTTCGAAATGGCCCATGGCCAGGCGTGCGTCCGCATCCGGCCCTGCCTGCGAAACGAAGCGGAAGCTGCTTTGCCGCATGCCGAGCGGGCGCAGCAAATGGGCGTCGAGGTGCGCCTCATAGCGCTCGCCGGCAACGCGTTCGATGAGCATGCCGAGCAAGGTGTAGCCAAGGTTTGAATAGGAAAGGCGACTGCCGGGTTGACTGCGGATGCGCAGCGGGCCGCGCTGCATGCTCCTGCTCAACGGCGCATCAGGTTCGGCAGTGAGGCTGAAAACCTGCCAGAGCCGCGCATCGTCAAGTCCGGAGGTGTGATCCAGCAGGTGTCGCACGCGCACGGGATGGCTCGATGCCCAGGGATTCTCGAACGCGATCTCGGGCAATAGTGATGTCACCGGGCTGTCCAGTGACAAGCGCTTCTCGGTGACCAAGCGCAATATCCCGGCAGCAATCAGGGTCTTGACGATCGAACCCGTCTGCACCTTGCTGTCTGCGGCAAGCGGGGTCTTGCGCTTCGCATCGGCGAGGCCGGCTGCGCTCGTGGCAATCCCGTCCGGCGACAGCGTCGTCCAGACGACACCGACCAGCCCTTCCTCTTCGATGGCAGCTGCAAACGCGGCCTGGAGTCCAGTGCTGGTGGCGGGTTCCTGCGCGCAAGCCGGTGCCTGCATCGCTCCTGCGCACATGATCCCGGTGGCGACAAGCCACTTCAGCAGTTTCCCCATCGGCATCCTGCTCCAAACCCACCGGCAGCTCTGGCGTAGCTACTCGACGGTCACCGATTTGGCCAGGTTGCGTGGCTGGTCGACGTCGGTGCCGCGCAGCACGGCGACGTGGTAGGCGAGCAGTTGCAGCGGGATGGTGAAGATGGCCGGGGCGATGAAATTGCTTCCCGAATCAAACTTGACCACTGCGCCACGTGAGTCGCCGTTCGCAATTTCGACCTTGTTGTCGGCAAACACGAACAGTTCACCGCCGCGGGCGCGCACTTCCTCAAGATTTGACTTGAGCTTCTCCAGAAGCGTGTTGTTGGGTGCCACCGCAATCACCGGCATATCCTCGTCGACGAGGGCAAGCGGGCCATGCTTGAGTTCGCCCGCCGGGTAGCCCTCGGCGTGGATATAGGAAATTTCCTTGAGCTTTAGCGCGCCTTCGAGCGCGACTGGATAGTTCGCGCCTCGACCGAGGAACAACGCATGGTTCTTCTGCACAAATCGTTCAGCCAGCTTCGCAATGGCGGGGGCTTGTTTGAGCGCCTCGGAAACAAGTCGCGGCAGGCTGCTCAGGTCATTCACCAGCTCCTTGTAGCGGCTGACTTCCAGCCCATTGATGCGTGCCAGTTCGAGCACGAGCAGGCCGAGTGCGCTGAGCTGGGTGGTGAAAGCCTTGGTCGAGGCAACGCCGATCTCGGGTCCGGCGCGGGTCATCAGCACAAGATCGGATTCACGGACCAGACTGGACTCCGGAACATTGCAGATCGCGAACGAACCCAGATAACCCCGACGTTTGGCCTCGCGCAATGCGGCCAGGGTGTCTGCGGTTTCGCCGGATTGGGAGATGGCGAGAAACAAGCTGTCGGTCGGCACCACGCTATGCCGGTATCGATACTCGCTGGCCACCTCGACGCTGCACGGAATGCCGGCCAAGGCTTCCAGCCAATAGCGCGCGACCAGACCAGCGTGGTAGCTCGTGCCGCAGGCGATGATCTGCACATGGCGCACGCGCTTGAGCAAGGCCTCGGAATCGACGCCAAAGATGTTGGGAAGAATGTGTTCGCCGGAGATGCGCCCTTCCAGAGTGTCGGCAATGGCGCGGGGCTGCTCATAAATCTCCTTGAGCATGTAGTGACGGTATTCGCCACGTTCGACAGCGTCAGTGGAGAGTTCGCTCGCGTACTGGCTGCGCTCGACGGCGTTTCCGTCCGCATCTTCGATCGAGACCGAGGTACGCGAAATTTCGACCAGATCGCCTTCCTCGAGATAGCAGAACTGGTTGGTGACCTTGATCAGAGCCTGCACATCCGAGCCGAGGAAGTTCTCGCCAATGCCGAGGCCGATCACCAGCGGGCTGCCGCGGCGGGCACCCACCACGTTGCCGGGTTCATCGCGCGAGATCACGGCAATTGCGAACGCGCCCTCCAGGCGAGCGATTGCGGCGCGAACTGCCGCGCGCAGGTTGAGGCCCTGTTTGCAGAAATGATGGATCAGATGCGCGATGACTTCGGTATCGGTATCGGAATCAAAGCGAAAGCCCAATTGCTTCAACTCGGCACGCAAGGCCACGTAGTTCTCGATGATGCCGTTGTGGACGACGCTGATCGCATCAACCGAGGATTGTGGGTGTGCGTTGGCTTCGTTGGGAACGCCATGCGTCGCCCAGCGCGTGTGGGCGATTCCAGTCACCCCCGCAAGCGGATTCGATGCGAGCCGGGCTTCCAGTTCGCGGACCTTGCCGACTGCGCGGGTACGCTGGATTTGCGTGCCATCGAACACGGCGATCCCGGCTGAATCGTAGCCGCGATACTCAAGCGCGCGCAGGCCGGCGATGAGAATGGCGACGACGTCACGCTCAGCCGTGGCAGCGACAATTCCACACATTGGTCATTCCTTTATCTTTGGTCGTGAATTTCACGGATTTTTCATGAAATTCTGCGGATTTTGGCTGCTGATGATAGACCGTTGACGGCTGTCCCGGCAGGGCCCGGTTGAACTTTCGGGGTCATTGCCGTCGTTTGAAGGCACCCGTTGCATTTCCGGCGGAAGACCCAGTCGCGAACGAGGGCAAAATCCTGAGTCGCCGCGCGCAGGAATTCTGCCAACAAGCTAATATCCGGCCCCTGCCCGGCGGTCGCTTTCTGGCACGCCACTTCGACGGATGGACTTGACTGCCCTCGAGCAGCCTGCTCGCCAGGTTCACAGGCTTCATGGCAAGGATGGTCCGGAGCTTTGCTTCGACGCTGACCCAGATGGTGTTCTTGGGCGATCCCCGGATCGCATTGAAAAATTGCCGTTGAATGGAGGGGAGATGTTTCGAACTCTGCGTGAACAGGGCACGCGTTGGTTGTTGCTGCTGGTAGTGGTTGAACTGGCGATCCTGATCGGATCGCTGCTGGTTTCGATGCCCTTGCGATATTGGAACGATCCCGAGAATCTGGCTTTGTTCTCGCCGGGGATCGAGCTGCGCGCGGTGATTTTTGGCGTTGTCATGGTGACCGCCATGGGTGCGATGGGTCTGTATCACCCGAACCTTCGCCAGAACTGGCTGGGGTTGCTCGCGCGTCAGGCTGTCGGATTCCTGATGGGCGGAGTCTGCGTCGTGATTGTCTTCTATGTATTTCCGCAGGCCTATGTCGGTCGCAGCGTCATTGGCATTGCGATGCTGATCAGTTTTCCCCTCATTTCGTTGATTCGCGGCCTGTTCGTGCGCCTGCTCGACATCGATGATCTGAAGCGGCGCGTTCTCGTTCTTGGTTCGGGCCGGCGCGCGGCCAAGATTGTTCGCGGCATGCGCCGCCGGGTCGACCGCCGTGGCTTCAAGGTTGTCGGCTTTTTTGCGCTGCCGGGTGAAACGCTGGCGGTGCCGGAGGAGCAGCTGGTCCAGCATCCCGGTTCGCTTGCGGAAGTCGCCCGGCGACTGGAGATCAATGAAATCGTGATTGCACAGGAAGACCGCCGCGGGCAAATGCCGATGGCAGATTTGCTGATCTGCAAGCAGCGCGGCATCCGCATCACCAGCTTGATTGCCTTCTTCGAGCGCGAGCAGGGCAAGGTCAAATTGAGCCTGATTGATCCATCCTGGCTCATCTTTTCCACAGGCTTCGACGCATCTCCGCTGCGCAAGGTGAGCAAGCGGGTGTTCGATTGCAGCTTGACCCTGGTCATCCTCGCCCTGGCCTGGCCATTCATCCTGCTGACGGCGCTTGCCGTGTGGCTCGAAGGCAGTCGGGGTGCGCCAATCCTCTATAGACAGGAGCGTGTCGGCGAGGGAAACCAGAACTTCATGCTGATCAAATTCCGCAGCATGCGCACGGATGCCGAACAGGATGGCGTCGCACGCTGGGCCAGCAAGCACGACGATCGGGTCACCCGAGTCGGCCGCTTCATCCGCAAGGTGCGCCTGGATGAACTGCCGCAACTCTGGAACGTGCTGCGCGGGGACATGAGCCTGGTCGGCCCGAGGCCGGAGCGTCCCGAATTCGTCATCGAGCTCGAAAAGAAGATCAATTATTATGATCTTCGACACTGCGTAAAGCCCGGCCTGGCCGGATGGGCGCAACTCAACTATCCGTACGGAGCCGATGAAAAGGATGCCGCGGAAAAGCTCAAATACGACCTGTTCTATGTCAAGAACCAGACCATCACGCTGGATCTCGTCATCCTGATCCAGACCGTGGAAGTTGTGCTGTTTCGGCGCGGGGCGCGTTGAGGCTGACCTGGTCCGCGGACCACGCAACGAATGCGTGGTCCGGGAGGGTTGCTCAATCGAAGCCGGAATTGAACAAGGGGTCAGCGGTGGTGCTGCGCCAGTAGTCGAGCAGATCCTTCAGCGCCTGCGGCATGTTCTGCGCCGGCGCATGTCCGGCCTGATCGGTCGTATTGACGCCGTGACAACCTCCGCAAGCGCGCACTTCGCCGGGTTTCACCGATATCCAATAGCGCTCGGCCACCACCGGGGTACCGTTGGCATCGGTTGATTGCCAGGCCATGGCGCGCTGCGCCGGCACGATCGCGGCGACCGAACCGTCACTGGCGATCTTGACGGATCCGGGAGGTGCGCCGGGTCCCGGGGCGGGCATGAACTGCAGAGCCATCGCGTCGTGAAGCGGTTGGGCCAGAACGCGACGCCCGCGGTTCGGAGAAACGGCGCCGCCGAGGCCTCGTACCTGGTCGCCCTGGAGGAATTGCATGAACTGGATGTCATGGCTTTGCCCGCTGTTGCCGAGGGTCTGCACACCGCCGGGAACGCGCAGATTGTAGGGTTGCTGGCGATCGCGGCCGTCGCGCGTGGTGACGTTGCGGCTGACCAGGACACCCAGTCCGCGTGCTGCCAGGAAGTTCTGGAATGCCGTGAAATCAACGTTTGCGGCTGCGAAAGCCTGCGCTTCGGGTGCTTCCGGGGCAGCTTCGACGGTATCCGGCGGAACCGGCCGGGAGCGCACTTCAACAGCCGACAGTTCCCATAGCGGACCGTTGTAGCTCACGCGCACATCCGGATCCCACCAGGAAACCGATTTGGTGATGCCAGTGGTCAGGGCGCCATTCGGATCGGCCCGTAGCGAGCCACTCGCGTCGCGTATCAGGCTGTAGAGGCGGAACTTGTAGCGGGGAACCGGGTTGGCCCGGGTGCCGTCATTCGCTGATTGGCGCGGTTCGGCCACCCACGAGGCCAGCATGCCGCCATTCGAGAGCGGCAACGGATTGCGGTAGTGACCCGTGAAGTCGGCCGGCACCGCTCCTGGATGGAAATCTCGCGAGCTGCGTGGAGTCTGATAGGTCACCTGCATGTTCGACGGGTTGGTGCTTGGCGAGCCGTTGATCGAGACGATCTGCCCGGAAGCGTGGGTGTAGAACTCGGGCGCATCAATGGCGAAATAACGCCCGGGGGAAGTCGGATCCTCGGCAATCTGCAGCCAGTTTTCCGTCACATTGGTGTTGGCCCGCGGCGGTGCGGCGGCATCGCTGAAATCGATCAGGCTGCTGTCGTTTCTCAGGCTGCGGTTGAAATAGCCGAACAATTCATGACGACCGATGTGATTGAGGGTTTCTTCGCCACTGCCGTCCTGGTTGATCATCCAAGGGAAGAAGTGGTTGAAGCGCAGGCCGAATGTCGTTGCGGTGTCTTCGCGCGGCTCCGGAAACACGTCCACGGCCGCGCTGGTTGCCGCAGCGGCCGATTCCGACCCCCAGTTGAATGCCCCATAGCTTGAATTTTCGGCTTGCTGATCACGCTGCAGGTGATCCCAGCGGGTGAAGATGACGCGACCAAAACTGTCGACGAAGGGGCGGAACGATCCGGACGGGGCATGTTGCAGAAGGACCAGCCTGCCGGTCGCCGGATTGAGCTTCCACAAGCCGCTCGGTGTTGGCGTCGATTCGTACTCGTCCAGTTGCGGATAAAGGTGGCGATCGCCGTTGCGCGAGCGGTCGCTGACAAAGATGATGCTGCCATCAGAAGCGTAGGTCGGTTCGACGTTGTTGGTGTCGGCGGGCTGGTTGGTCACGCGCGATATGCTGACGGTCTGGCCACTGCCAAGACCGCTGATCTCGTAGAGTTGCCAATACGTCGTGATCTGCTGGTATTGCGAAGTCGGCGCGCCAATGACCATGCTGAAAACCGCTTTGCTGCCATTGAAATGGACGGCCGGGTCGCGCACCGCGATCGCGTTTGCGCCCTGCATGCCGCTGCTGCCGTAGCCGGCTTCGGCGGTCAGGTTGCGCAGGGTTCCGTTCGGGTAGCGGATCCACAGGTCACCACCGCGGGCAGCACTCTGCATGTCGGACATGTGGTTGGCGAAAACTGTGCCGATCGTTGCGAAATCCTGCGGCACCGGTACCTGGGTGACAAAGAGAATGGGGTTCGGAAGGTTTGCCGCGGCCATCGCCGTTGAAGCGGTCATCGCGCCGGCAAGCAAGGCGGCGCGGGCGGTTTTCGAGAGGCGTGAAACAAGGACGGGGAAGCGCATGACAAGGGGTGCTGCTGCAATCAGGAAATTGCATGCTGGTTGAATACCGGGGTGCAATTGGTGACAGCAGTCACAGCTAAACCATTGATGTAGCAAATGATTGTAGAAAACGGTAACCAAGGCTCATTTGCCGGTCGGATATGCGAAGCCGGTCACAGGCGGAGCTGAACACCCACCGCAAGGCGTTTGCCGTAATAGCCGGCTGGCTCCAATGATCGGCTTGGGTCGATAATCCACCGCTCTGATGCCAGCCGTCCCGGCGCGGGCAGCAATTCAACGACCTTCCACGGGGACCGTGCATGATTGCCAGGCTACGCCATTGGGCGGCCCGTTCGACCCATCCGGCTGCGAGGGCCTTGCGCACCCTGCGCAAGCAATGGAGCACATTCAGCTTGCCTGCACCGCGCGTGATCGTCGTGCCGATGCTGTACGTCTTCCTGTTTCTGCGTGGGATCATTTTCTTTCTGCGCCGCCGGTTCCTCGCCGAGCCACTGCTCAAGGCGTATTGCACGAAACACGGCCGCGGGGTGACCACCGGCATCTATGTTCCCTGGATCAAGGGTCGCGGCGAGTTGATCCTCGGCGACTATGTATGTCTGAATGGAAAGATCAGCATCGCCTTTGCCGCCAGTTTCGTGCCCAACCCGCGCCTCAGCATTGGCGACCATTGCGATATCGGCCACAACACGAGTTTTGTAGTCGGGCGGGAAATCACCATTGGCGCCCATGTCCAGATCGCCAGCGGGGTCTCGTTCCGCGATTCGACCGGACACGCCAGCGATCCGGCCTTGCGTCTCGCCGGGGTGCCGCCGGATCCCAGCGAGATCAAGCCGATAGTTGTCCACGACAATGTCTGGATTGGCACCGGAGCGATGATTCTTCCCGGCACGACCATTGGAGAAGGCTGCATCATCGCGGCCAATTCGATCGTATCCGGGGCGGTGGCGCCGAATACGGTTGTCGCCGGCAATCCGGCGCGGCGGGTCAGTGTGCTGACGCCCGCGACAAAGGGTGAAGTCGAGCAACCTGCGACGATCCCGACTGATTCGTGATCACGATCCGCGGGCGTTCAAACATGCATTCCGGGGCTCACCCCTGATGTCCTCGTTGTCGCGTTCTGGCAAACTGCGCAGCCTCGCGACACCGAACCCGGTTGTCCCGGCTCAAGTCCCATCCCCACGACTTCCCAGAGTGGCGCATGCACACGATTGAAACCCGTATCCGCGATTTCGTCCGCGACACGTTTCCCTCCGAGGATCATGACGATCTCGCTGCCGAGCAAAGCCTGTTTGACGCCGGCATCCTTGATTCAATTGGCGTCCTCAGCCTGGTCACCTGGCTGGAGTCGGAGTTCGAGATCATCGTCGATGATGACGACGTGATCCCTGAGAATATCGACGGCATCGGCCCGCTGATCCGCTACGTCAATCGCAAGCGAGCCGAGGCGGGACTGCCGGAATGATCCGCTACGAGGAGCTGCTGCGCCGCTCTGCCGAGCGCGATCCGGATCGTATTGCCCTGGTCGCCCAGGGCAAGCGCACAAGCTATGCCGAGTTGCACGCCGAGTCCGAGCGTTTCGCCGCGGGCCTGGTCGACCATGCGCATTTGCGCAATGGTGAGCGTTGCGTGTTGTTCATCGACAACCGGCTTGAGGCGGCAATTGGCATTTTTGGCACCCTGCGCGCAGGCGGTGTCTTCAGCGTCATCAATCCCACCACCAAGGCCGACAAGCTGGCCTATGTGCTGAACAACTGCGAGGCTTCAGTGCTGGTTACCCAGGCGGCCTTGCTTCCGGTTGCCCGTGCTGCCGCCGCGCGGGCGGCGAGTGTGCGGCGCATCATCGTGGCCGACGTCGAGAATGACGCTGCTGGCGACGACATCGCCTGGACCGAATTCATGGCGACAGCGCCGGCCGCGCTGGATGCCCCCGCGCTTGGCATAGACATTGATCTGGCCATGCTCGTCTACACCTCGGGTTCTACCGGCCAGCCCAAGGGCGTGATGATGACGCACCGGAACATGGTGTTTGCGGCGACCTCGATCACGACTTACCTCGAGGCGCGCAATGACGATGTGATCCTCAGCGTGTTGCCACTGGCGTTCGACTACGGCCTGTACCAGCTGCTCATGTGCGTGATGATGGGCTCGACTCTGGTGCTGGAAAAATCCTTCGCGTTTCCGCAGAAGATCCTGCCGATGCTGGCCAGCGAAAAAGTCACCGGCTTTCCACTGGTGCCGACGATGGCGGCGCTGATCGTGCAGTTGCGCAACTTCAAGCCGGAATGGGCCGCGAGCGTGCGCTTCCTGACCAATACCGCCGCGGCGTTGCCACCGGCGCATATCCAGAAGCTGCAGGATTTGTTCGCCCGATCGCGGGTTTATTCAATGTACGGCATGACCGAATCCAAACGCTGCACCTGGCTGCCGCCGGCGCAGCTGGGCAAACGTCCTGACAGTGTCGGTATCGCCATTCCGGGCACCGAAGTCTGGGTGGCCGATGATGAGGGCAAGCCGGTTGCGGCAAACGTGGTCGGCGAGTTGGTCGTGCGTGGCGGTCATGTCATGCAGGGTTACTGGCGCAACGAGGAAGCCACCGCGAAAGCGCTCAAGACCGGGCGCTATCCGTGGGAGAAGGTGCTGCATACCGGCGATCTATTCCGCATGGACGAGGAGGGTTTCCTGTATTTCGTCGGGCGCAAGGACGACATCATCAAGTCGCGCGGCGAGAAGGTCAGCCCGAAAGAAGTCGAGAACGTGCTCTACGCACTGGCCGGGATCAAGGAAGCCGCTGTCGTCGGCGTGCCGGACGAAGTGCTCGGACGTGCGCTCAAGGCACTCATCGTCAAGTCCGATGATGTGGAAATCGAGGCACGCGAAATCATCGCCCATTGCCTGTCCCGGCTCGAGGATTTCATGGTGCCGCGATTGATCGAATTCCGCGATGCGCTGCCGAAGACCAATACCGGCAAGATCCGCCGTTCCGTGTTGCAGGCCGAGGCCGAAGGGCGCACCTTGCCTGGCGACGAGGAATAGGCGGGCTCTGGATCAGATCAGTGCTTCGACCACGTCCGCGTGACCGAGGAAGTCGCGTGGACTGGCTGTGCGGCCATAGGCGCCAGACTGGAACACGACGACCAGGTCGCCCACTTCGGCCACATTCAGCGGCACACGATCGGCGAGCAGATCCAGTGGCGTGCACAATGGCCCGACCACGCTGGCCGTTTCGGTTTCGCTGCTGCGCCGGTTGACCTCGACGGGATAATTCTTGCGCATGACCTGGCCGAAGTTGCCCGAAGCAGCCAGGTGCTGGTGCATGCCGCCATCGACAACCAGGAAAACCTGTCCACGCGAGATCTTGCGATCGATGACGCGGGCGACATAAAGGCCGGCCTCGCCGACCAGATAGCGGCCAAGCTCGATGACCAGATGTGCGCCAGGCAGGTCCTTGCGCGCACGCACGGCCAGTTCATTGAGGTTGAGCAGGATCGGGTCGGTATCCAGCGGCATGTCGTTGACCGTGTACGGAATGCCGAAGCCGCCGCCCAGATTCAAGCTGCGCAGCGGTGCCGGAAACTGGTCACGCCACTCCAGGGCAAGCTCGTAGCAGCGCAGTTGCGACTCCACAATGGCCGCCGGACGCAAATTCTGCGATCCCGCATACATGTGGAAACCTTCGAAGCCAAGTCCGGCCTGGCTGATCTTATCCAGCATGTTCGTGACTTGATCAGCGTCGATGCCGAACTGCCGCGCACCGCCGGCCATCTTCATGCCCGAGGCCTTCAGCTCGAAAGGCAGGTTGATCCGCACGGCGACGCGCGCAGCTTGGCCCCATTGCCGGCTGGCATCGGCGAGGATGCCAATTTCACGAAACGATTCGATATTGATCAGGATACCGGCGGCAACGGCTTGGCGGAGTTCGCTGGCGGACTTGCCCGGCCCGGCAAAGCTGATGTGCTCTGGAGACATTCCGCTGTCGAGGGCGACGCGCAATTCGCCGCGCGATGCCACATCGATGCCGTCAACCTGGCCGGCCATGTGACAGACCAGGGCCGGCATCGGATTGGCCTTCATCGCATAGTGCAGATGCACTTCGGCCGGCAATCTGGAGCGCAGGTTTCGAGCCCTTGCGCTCAGGCGCTCGCGATCGTAGAGATAGCAAGGGGTCGAGCCGACCGACTCGACAACCAGTGCCAGCGGCCGATTACCGATCAGCAACTCGCCGTCGTTGTTTCTTTGCCACGGATCCCGACTGGACCAGTTCGCGCTGGTCGCCGTCACGGCTGGTGCTGGGTCGGTCATTCGGTTTCCGCCGGCTGCTGCATCAAGGTCTGGCATTCTACGGATTGCATCATTGCGTCGCATCCAGGATGCGGCTACGTGGTGTGGGGTTGGGCGTATTTCATCGGAGCGGGAATGCGCGTCGGATCAATTGCGGTGGTCCGGCAGGTTTGCGTCAGTGGCCAGGGGCCAGTGGCAGAAAGGGATCTGATTTTCCAATCAAGAGCGTGTTTTCACGCTCTCCAAATGAATAAACAACAATAAAAATACAGGGAGTGCCGAGCATTGCTGAATGCTCGGTGGAACTGCGTCGCAGTTTCCGGAGTCGATTCATCCTGGCCTGGGAAACTGGGAGAATCATCACGAAAATCAGACATTTGAGAGTCCATTCTGCACTGCAACAAATTCCGCAGTCATGGACGCGCGCACTCCTCAAAGTCGTTGGCCGGCGTGGTCACCCCTGATTGGAACCTGGCCGGGACGCTCGCAAAATGGTTGGAAAAAGATGCCCAGAATACTCATTCTCCTGCTCGCGCTGGTGAGCCTGCCCGCCGCGGCCACAGAGTGGTTCGTCGCTCCCGGCGGAAGTGACAGCGCCAGCGGAACATTCGCCGCACCGTTCAAGACAGTTCGTCATGTGCTCGACATGACGAGCGCGGGTGATGTGATCACCCTGCGTGCCGGCACCTACAACGAGTGTGACGTGCGCCTGCGCAAGCCGCTTACCTTGCGCTCCTACGCCAGTGAACGTGCCCACATCCACTGCAACATTACCGTTAACAACAGCGTAACGATCCAGATCGATACGTCCGCCAGCGGCAGCGTCTTGCGTCAACTCGAGATCAGCGGTGGCATGTACTACGGCATTCAGCTGCAGACGGACTGGTATCCGGATCCCTGCTGCGCCACCAAGTCCGGCCCCTCAAACATCCTGCTTGAGGATCTCAAGATCCACGATACCGGCCGCGATGGCATCAAGATCACGCCAAAGTCCAACCATGTGACGATCCGCAACAATGAGATCTGGAAAACCGGAGCCGCCGAAGCGCCGGGTACGCCGCTCGACAACCGTAATGCGGATGGCATCGATAGCGTCAACGTTTCCAACCTGGTGATCGAGGACAACTACATCCACGACATCTCGACCACCGGTCTTTACTTCAAGGGGGGCTCCAGCGATGTGCTGGTCCAGCGCAACCGCATCGAGAACACCGGCATGTCCGGGATCCTGGTCGGTTTCGATACCAGCGTCGAGTTCTTCGACCTTACCATCAACCCGCAGTTCTATGAATCGATCCGCGGCACGGTGCGCAACAACATCATCCGCAATACGGTTTACGAGGGTATCGGCCTGTATTCGGCGAAGGACGCCGTGGTCGTCAACAACACGATCATCGATACCGCCCAGCTGGGTCACGCCGCCATCTATTTCGGAGTGCCGGCGCAGGATTGGGATCCGATCGCTGGCCGCCCGCCCAGCATCAACCCGCTGATTCGCAACAATCTGGTCCAGCAGTACGGCGGCAATTGCGTGGAAATACGTCATTGGAACGAGTTTGGTGGTGTCTCCGGCCTGATCGGAAACCCGAACACTGATTTCAATCTCTTTACAAACAGCAACGGTGCCTGCGTGTTCCGCGATGCGCGTCCCGGCAGCCCGATTTCCGCGGGTGGAACGCTGGCCCAGTGGCGTGCCTATGAGGCAGCTGATTTGCACAGCATCTACGCCCCTGCGGGCATCGATACGAGTGGCCAACTGCTGGTTGGCAGTGCCGCCATCGATGCCGGTACCACACTGACCCAGGTCACTGATGATTTCGACAAGCAGCAGCGCTATCCGCCCTACGACATCGGTGCGGATGAATTGAATGCGCCGCCGCCAAACCAGATTTTCCTCGGAAACTTCGACTGAAATTCGGTGACGGCATCACGCGCACTGCTGACCCTCATGTTACCCATCACCTTGGTCTGACGCAGGGCGGAATCCGATTCGTGGATACCGCCCTGCGTCAGCTGACGGCGTGTTTGGATTAGACTCGATTGATCCGTCATGTCGCGCCAGTTGTCTGAGCTGGCCAGGGAAATCCCTCTTGTCCCGACTCCTGCTGCTCTTTGTGGCGCTGGTTGCTTTCCCGGCCATGGCCCGCGAATGGTTTGTCTCTCCCGAGGGTGACAACGCTTTGGGCGACGGAAGTCGGGCGCAGCCGTTTCGCACGGTTGGCCACGTGCTCGACACCTCGATCGACCTGACCAAGGCAGGCGATACCATCATCCTGCGCAAGGGGGTTTATCACGAATGTGATGTGCGCCTGCGCAAGCGTCTGAGCTTGCGCGCGGAGACAGGCGAGAGCGCCCATATCCAGTGCGACATGAAGGTCAAGGACAGCGTTGTCGTCCAGATCGATCCGGAAGCCAGTGGCAGCCGCGTTGCCGATCTCGAACTCAGCGGCAGCATGTATTACGGCATCCAGTTGCAGACGGGTTGGTATCGCGGTGAGGGTCAGCAAAAAACCGGGGCGAGCAATATCGTGCTGGAAAACCTCAGGATCCACGACACCGGCCGCGACGCCATCAAGATCACACCGAAGTGTGATCACGTGACCATCCGCAACAGTGAAATCTGGAATACCGGAGCCGCCGACCCGCCGGGTACGCCGCTGGAACGACGCAACGCCGAAGGTATCGACAACGTCGGTGGCTCGCACATGCTGGTCGAGGACAATCATATCCACGACATCGCCACGACCGGGCTCTATTTCAAAGGCGGTGCCAGCGATGTGCTGATCCAGCGCAACCGCATCGAGAACACCGGCATGGCCGGCATCCTGGTCGGATTCGATACCAGCGAGGAATTTTTCGACCTGCAAGCCAATCCGGAATACTACGAATCAATCCGCGCCATCGTGCGCAACAATATCGTGCGCTACACCGGCTATGCGGGCATCGGGCTGTATGCGGCGCGCGACGCGCAGGTACTCAACAACACGATTACCGATGCTGGCCGACTCGGTCATGCCGCGATTTATTTCGGCATCCCGTTCCAGGATTGGGACGCCAATGCCGACCGGCCGCCCAGCGTCAATCCAGTGATCCGCAACAACCTGATTGTCCAGGACGGTGGTACCTGCGTGGAGATCCGCTGGTCGCGTGAGCTGGGCGGATTGTCCGGCCTGCGTGGTGCGCCCGGAACCGACTACAACGGCTATCAGAATCGTCGTGGCGCATGCCGTTTTGTCGACATGCGCGTCGACAGCCCATTGCGCGCTGGCAACCTCGAAGAGTGGCAGGCACATGAGCACAGTGACGCGCACAGCCTGAGTGCCGATTTCAAACTTGATGCGCAAGTCAGACCTGGGCCGCAAAGTCCGGCCATCGCTGCCGGAATCCCAATCGAAGAGGTCAAGCTCGATTTCGACAAGCGGCCCCGATCAGGAACCAATGACCTGGGTGCCCTTCAGTCCGCGAAGCCGTGACGGTCACGTAGTCAGCGCACACATGGATGGCTGATCGTCTACTCGTCTTCATCTGCCGAGGTCAGGTACATTTCATCCAGTGGCGCCGTAGCGACGTAGTTGCCTGACCAGCACGCCACCAGCGAACGCCGGCTGCGCTCGACAAAGCCCGCCGACTGCCAACCCGCCAAAGCTGCCTTGGCACCAAAGAATTCGAACGAGATTGAAGCGTAGCCGGCCCGGTAGGCCGCATGCAGCAGTGCGTTGATATGGCTTCGCGAGACGCCAGCAAGGCCTTGTTCCGACCAGCAATCACGCACGTGCAGCATCTGCCCCTGACTCTGGCAGGCAAACCAGGCCATGAGGTCTCCGGTTTGCAGATCGTCGAGCCGGAGGAAACGCGTCGATGTGGGTGATTGCTCGAAACGCCAACGCAGGAACTGCGAGTCGCGCACGGTCAGAATGCCCTCGCTCGGCACCGAGCGCTGCCAGAGTTGTTCGAATCGGTGATCGACTGCATCGCACCAGTTGGCGCGCAGCCCGCGCGGTTCCGCATGAGCGGGATTCAGCCGCCAGGACAAGTTCATTGCCCATCCAAACGCACTGGCCAAGGCCTTGGGCAAGCTGCGCGCGGCAAAATCCCGATAGCGCAGCACGCGCGCATAGCGGACGATCTCGCCGGGGATCTCATACACCCCGATGCGCTTGAACAGCGGCGCCGCCTTGGCATTCGGGAAGCCATAGAGCAGATCAAAGCGTTGCGCACCCAGCATGGCAAGTTCGCGTTGCAGCAACAGGGCGGGCCCGAGCGAACGATGGTCTGCCATGACAGCCAGATCGACCAGCACGCCGGCTGACAACTCCGTGCCACGCACGCGCATCCGACGCGGCCCGGCGGCGGCGACACCCACACTGAGATCGGTGCCGGCCTGCTTGAGGATCAGCAGCAGCGGCTTGCCCAGCGGACACGATTCGTAGAACCAGGCGAATTTGGCCCGCATGTGCGCATCGTTGCCCAGGTTGTCGCGCCAGATGGCAATCACGGCATCCCGATCTCGATCGACATCACCGAGGCTGACGTAATACGGTGCGGCATCTGCTGCGGAGTTCATCGACGCGTGCTCACGGCGCGCCGATCAAGGTGATGGGAGGCAGATGCAGATAGCGGGTGGTGCGCCGCTTGCCCTGGATGTCCTTGTACACGGCCTCGACCTCGGCGGCATCCAGCCCCAGCACGCGGCCGAGATCCTGCGCCGGGACGTCATGGTCGATCGCCCACAGGGCCAGATCCATCGAGCGGTATGGCAGGGCGAAATAAAACTCATCCTGGCCTTGTTCGAGGCTGTAGGTATCCGTTGTTGGCTGGGCGTTGCACAGGCGCTCGGGCAGGCCGAGATAGCGGGCCATGGCGTAGACCTGACTCTTGTACAAATGTGCGATCGGCTTGATGTCGGCAGCGCCGTCGCCGTTCTTGACGAAAAAGCCCTGGTCGAACTCGAGCCGGTTTGGCGTGCCGACCACGGCGTAGTTGAGCCGATCGGCATGGAAATATTCGAGCATCTTGCGCGTGCGCTGCTTGAAGCTGGTGGCGGCAACGATGGTCAGGTAGTCGTTGAGGCGCAACTCGCGCTCGTGCAGCACGCCCGCGTCATCCTGTGCGATCAGGCGAAAGCGGTTGATCGTGCCCTGGCGCGCGCCGACTATGGAAAGCTTCATCTTCCATGAGCGCGTGTATTCGGGCAGCACCCGGCGCACCGCATCATCACGCGCCGAATAGCAGCCGAGCGCCTCAAGCGCCGGGGCTATGTCGAAGCGCTCCACGTTGACGCCGAGATGGTCGACCAGCAACTGTGCGCGTTCGGCACTGTCCGGGTCGGAATCGCGCTCGGGCAGGATCAGGCAGAGGACCCGCTGCGCACCGACTGCACGCACCGCCAGCGCCGCGCAAACGGAGCTGTCGATGCCACCGGATATCGCCACGATCAAGCCACGCCGGTGCAGTTGGCTTGCCAGCCCTTCGCGCAGTTGCGCGGCGATGCGGTCGGCTTCCGTTGCGTAATCGAGATCGAGCACGTTCCAGTCAAGGGGCGGCATGGCTTGCCTCGATCCCATTGCGCCGGGCCAGCAGGACGCGTGTTGCACCATTGGCATCATGGATCTCGCGCACTTCGTCGTATTCGCTGCGGCGCTCCAGGCAACGGGCCATCGAGCGGCCCTGGCCAAGACCCACCTCGAACGCAAGCCAGCCACCGTCGCGCAGCCAGAGCGGCGCCTCGTCGATCAGGCGCATCAGGATCGACACGCCGAGCGGCCCGCCGTCAAATGCGGTGCGCGGCTCATGTGCGGAGATCTCGCTGGGCATCCGTTCAACCTTGGCGCTGCTGATATAGGGTGGGTTGCAGGTGAGCAGATCGATCTGCCGGCGGAAGTCGGGTCCCGCGAACGGAGCGAGCAGATCGCCGCATCGAAAGCTGACTCGCGCATCCAGGCCGAGGCGCAGCGCATTTTCCTGCGCGAGCCCGATGGCCGCCGCATCGATGTCGGCGCCGAAAACGCGTGCGGCGGGGCAGTGCGAGGCAATCGCCAATGCGACATTGCCGGAACCGGTGCACACATCGACAACCTGGATTCCATCTTGTCCGCCGGCAAGTTGATTACCGAGCTGGATCGCGGATTCGGCCAGCAGTTCCGTCTCACGCCTGGGCACCAGGGCGGATGCCGCGGCCAGCAGTTCCAGGCCGCAGAAGTCCTGGCGACCAGTCAGGTGCGCAAGCGGGACTCCGTCCAGTCGACGGCTGACAAGCGCATCGACGCGAGCCAGTCCCTCGGCATTGAGCGTGGGCAACGGCTCGGAACGCGCAGCAGCGAGCGAACGCGGTTCGCCTGCCGCCAGCCACCACAGTGCACGCAGAGTCGCTTCAGCCGTTTCATCCGGCTTGTCCACAGGCTGGGTGAAGGTCGCACCGAGCGTCGCGCAGCGCGACCGGAACTGGGCATCCATGGTCATTCCTCAACGCCTGCGGAACCGGATCACGGGGCGGCCTGCAAGCGCTGCACGAAGGCGACCAGGTTGTTCACCGAATCGAAGTTCTCCGGCAGCATTTCGCTGTCCTTGATCTTGATCGCAAACTCTTCTTCGAGAAACATCACGATCTCGAGTACGCCGGTTGAATCGATTACGCCGCGGTCGAGCAGCGAGGCATCGTTGGGCAAGCGTGATCCGTCATCGGTGAACATCAGATTCTCGAGGATGTAATGGCGGATCTTGGCTTCGATTGACATGGAAAACGGGATTCCAGGGGTTGATTTTCGGCCGGGTCAGAATGTTTTCCGGCGGACAAACTGATCGTCGAGCAGCATCGTGGAAAGAATACCCACAAAGGCCTGGTTGTCGGCAAATCCACTGACCCGACCGGATCTGCATTTTTCAAACAGACGCGATACGCGTGCCGCATCAAAGTAGCCGGCGTGGCGGATACGCTCTTCACTGAGCAGGTCGGCGACGTAATCCAGCGGCACACCGTCGTTGAAGAAACTCGAGCAGTCCGGCGCGCGATAAGGCTGCTTGGTGCGCTGCAGAATGTTTTCCGGAAGCAGGTCGGCCACTGCGCGACGCAGTATGTGCTTCTCGGTCAGGCCGCGGATTTTCCATTGTGGTGGAAGGCGATTGGCAAATTCGATCAGGCGATGGTCGAGAAATGGAAACCGCCCTTCGATCGAATTGACCATGGCCACGCGATCTCCCTGCGAGCTGAGCAGGTATCCACCCATCAGGGTTTTCGCCTCGATGTACTGATCGCGTGCGAGCGGTGACCAGCGCATGATCTGCGGCGGCAGAGTCTTTTCGTAGAAGGCTGCTGCATCCCAGTCGCCGACGCTGGCGCGCATTTCATCGGAGAGAAACCCGAGCGCGCGTTGCGAAGTGGTCCAGCGCGGCATGTGTGCAAACACCGGGCGATCGAGGTAGTCCATGCCCTGACCGAAAAAGGCCCTCGCGAAAGCGGGATTGGCAACCGGGGAATGCTCCAGATAGCCATACAGGCGACCCAGCAACTTCGGCCGCAGCCGAGATCCGGGCTGGCGTGCCCAGAAGCGGCGCACCTTGGCTTCCTTGAACAGGTCGTAGCCGGCAAAGACCTCGTCGGCGCCCTCGCCGGTGAGAACCACCTTGTAACCGGCTTCGCGCACGCGTGCCGAAAGCAGCATCAGGGGCACCGGCGCGGTGCGCAGCACGGGCGCCTCCGTGTGCCAGATCAGGCGCGGAAACGCCGCGCCGATGTCTTCGCGGCGGCAGTTCAGCGTGGTGTGTTCGGTGCCGAGATGGCGGACCATGGTTTGCTGGTGGGTGCTCTCGTCAAACTCGGCATCCTCGAAGGCGACCGAAAACGTGCGCAGCGGCGTATCTGTGTAGTTGCGAACCAGAGCGACGATGACCGAGGAATCCAGGCCTCCGCTCAGGTAGGCACCGACCGGCACGTCGGCACGCAACTGCAGGCGCACAGCATCGACAAGCAGATCGCGCAGCGATCCAGCGGCGTCGTCGAACGACGCAAAGGGCACCGGCGTGCCGCACTCGGGAAAGTTCCAGTCCCAGTAGCGGGTGATGGTCTCGCGACCATCTTTCTCAATCGCCAGCAGATGCCCCGGCGGCAGGCTGCGTACCACTTCAAAAACGGTATCCGGCTCGACCGCGGCCCAGAACGTCAGTGCCTGCACCAATCCACGCGGATCGATGCGGGCTTGCTCAGGCTGCACTGCCTGCAGCGCCTTGATCTCGGAAGAGAACCAGAGGCGCCCGCCACTTCGCCGGTGGAACAACGGGCGAATGCCGACGCGGTCGCGCACCAGCAACAGGCGGCTGCGCTCGGCATCCCACAGCGCAATGGCAAATTGACCATTGAGGTGTTCGACAAACCGGTCACCATGGCGGTCGTAGAGGTGGAGGATGACCTCGGTATCGGATTCGGTGCGGAAACGGTGCCCCATGGCCAATAGCGATTTGCGCAATTCGAGGTAGTTGAAGATCTCGCCGTTGAAGCTCATCCAGACGCTGCCGCGCGGATTGCTCATCGGCTGGGCGCCGTTGACCAGATCGATGATGGCCAGGCGCGAATGAGCCAGGCCCACGCCTCGGTCGACGTGGAAGCCTTTGGCGTCCGGCCCGCGATGCGCAAGTGTCGCGATCATCCTCTCGAGATCGCTGCGCGCGGCTTCCGCCGACGGCGCCGAGCCCAGGAAGCCAGCTATGCCACACATGGCCAACCAACCGGCAAGTCAGTGAAGCGATATTTCAGCCATTTCAGGTTCGCAGGGTGATCGACCGGATGCGCGTCAAGCTGACGATCCATTCAGTCGAACCCGCTGCCGAACACGCCGTCACCGCCTGACGGGAAAGCAAGCAACCACAAGGGTGCCCCTTGTTGCGGTGAATTGGCCCAGCTCACGTTGTAAGTGCCGGCCGCGGTCACCTGGCGTGCGGCAACGACACATTGCACGGCGCTGTTGGGCGGCAGGTCGACGAAGTTCTCGATGATCTGGAAGCCGTTGTTCGGCACGGCGCTGTGATGCAGCCCGCTTTGATCGCCAAACCAGAACGCCAGCAGCGTGGCAGGCCCGGTCGTCGTCACCGACGCGCTGGTGAGCATGCTGCCCGAGTCGGGATAGTTGACTGCAACGATCGGCATGTTTGTGCCGAAGTTCGTGATCTCTATGAAAGGAAGGGTCAGCTCGCCGGTCGGAACGCCGTTCTTGAGGATGCTGACTTGGTGCCCGCTGCCACCATGGGCAGCCTGGACAAAGTACGGCTTGACGTTGAACCTGCCCTCGTAGCCGCGATAAGCCACCGGTGCACCGAGAGCGCGGAACGTGTTGCCCTTGTTGTCGGTGGGTGTGTTGTTGTTGGAAACAAAGCCCGCATTGAAGGCGACCAGGAAGCTGCCCTGGGCTTGCGTCGTGATCGGTTGGGTGACTGCGGTGGAAGGACCGTTGCCATCCTCGTGCCAGAGCAGGGTGTGCTGGCCAAGACCGGATGTTGCGCTGGCAGTGGACGGGCAGGCGGCGGCAGCATGAGTCGCGCTGGTTTGATCGCAATCTGTCAGCGGCATGAATTCGGAAACGCCGTTGTTGCCGTTTCCGATGCTCGCCCAGATCATCCGGTGTGCGTCCGGCGAGGACGAGCCCCTGCTCAACAACGCTGCCAGCAGGGCCGGGGCAACAACGATGGCGAGCAGCTTGCTGGCACCGAACATCGGAATTTCCTTTCGCAGGACTGCGGAAGTCTACGCGCCGGCACGCAGTGCGCCAACCATGCTGACGGATGTTCGCAGGGCACGGTTTTTTTGCCGAACAGGGGGCGCGGGTTACTATTGGGTTCAGCACTGCGCGTGGCGAAGGCGTGCTTTCAGGTTTCAAGGTTGCATGACACTCAAGGCCAGAACTCATGGGCAATTTGGCGAGAAGTTTCCGGCGCATTGCCAACGAAATCGCCGAGATGCCGGGTATCCGCCATCTCGCCGAGCCTCTCTATCGACGCGAGTTCAGTGCCAAGCGCAGCAGCGGCAACGCTTACTTCGGCGTCTATCCGGGTTTCGAAGAGGCGCGCCAAGCGGTGCCTGCTTCCCTGCCCGGCGATTTCGACAGCGCCGCTGCCGCCAACCTGTACGAGTACCGGTTTTCGGAAATTGAATCCAGCGACTATCCGGCGCTGTTCTGGCTCGGCCGGCTGCTGGAGCAGGGGCAGCGCCGTATTTTCGATCTGGGCGGGCATGTCGGCGTGAGCTACTACGCCTATCAACAGCACCTGGAATTTCCGACGGATTTGCGCTGGCAGGTACACGACACGGCCAGTGTGATGGAAAAGGGCAGGGACATCGCGCGTGAACGGGATCCTGCGCAACGGCTGGAATTCGTCGATCTCGAGATTGCCGACGGCTGTGATGTCCTGATGGCAAAGGGATCACTGCAGTATCTCGATTACTCGCTGGCCGAGTTGATCCAGCGCATGCGGGTGCCGCCGCGACATCTGCTGGTCAACCTGACGCCGATGCATCCAAGTCTTTCGTTCTTCACCCTGCAACACATTGGAATTGCCGTATGCCCCTATCGAGTCACTGCTGTGCCGAAATTCCTGTTTGACATTCGCGCACTCGGCTATCGGCTCAACGTGCGCTGGGATCATCCGGAGCGCAGCGTGCGGGTGCCTTTCCATCCGGATTATTCGATCGATCGCTATCACGGCTTCCATTTCTGCCGCGATTGATGGTGCGGATCGGTTCCGGCCCGGGCTTTTGACATCAGCTGAAGCAAAGTTCTTGAATGCGTCTGCTCCAATCTGGTCTACTTTGGCAACTGTCCAGTGATCCTTGAATCGAGCCAGCCGCCATGGAGGCGGATTTGACGGTGACGATCCTCTCAGGTGGGCCTTGTGCCCGGTATCCTGGCGGGATCATGATGCCTCGGCGTGACCGGTCGGCAGCAGCGGCAGCGAACGGAGCATGACCATGAAGAATGCCTCTTTCAGCAATCTCGATTTGGACTGGTCAAGTTTTGATCCCTGGCGTATCCAGCCGGTTCGGCACCGTTTGACAGATCATCCATTGCTGCAGCCCGACCAACTGGTGGCACTCGGAGCACGTCTGGAGGTGGATGGTCGCGTACGCACGCACAGCGACAACGCCGAAGCCGGCACTCCGTTCAACACAGCGCCGCGCCTGCATCCGAACCGACGCTCGGCAGCGGACACCCTCGAGCATATCCGTGAAGCCAAAGCCTGGATGTCGCTGCTCAATGTGCAGACCGACGACATCTATCGGACATTGGTTGATGAAGTGCTGGATGAGGTTCGAATCGGCATCGATCCGGTTGACCCAGGCATGTGCTATCGCGGCGGCTGGATCTTCGTGACGTCGCCAAGGACGATCACGCCATTTCATTATGACAAGGAGCACAACTTCATCCTGCAGATCCGGGGTCGCAAGACCGTGCACGTCTGGGATCATCGGGATGAAGTCGCCGCCAGCGAGGCTTCGCGCGACCGCTTTCACGCTTGCCACGAGCGCGATCTGCTGTTCTGGAATGAAGGCTTGCGCGCGCGTGCCCACTCCTTTCATCTGGAGCCGGGAATGGGCGCATACATGCCATCGACCAGTCCGCACATGGTCGAGAACGGCGATGAACCTTCGATCACGATGAGCTTCACCTACTACACGGATTCGACCCGGCGCGACAGTCGCCTGCATCGCGTCCACTATCGGTTGCGTCAGCTCGGACTCAGGCCGCCTGCGGTCGGCAAGCGGACGGCCATCGATGGCCTTCTGCACGGAGCTTCCGCCGTTGCTTCCAACGCGCGCCAGCACGCGCTGCGCATGATGGGGCGCACGATCCACACGGATCGCGCACCCTACGCCTACGCCGATGTCTACTGAAACCACCCGGATTACCTGGGTTGGCTCGGGAATCTGCCGGGCGATCGTGATCAAGCCACGCCAGACTTGAGTCGATGTCCGGACCGGATCGCCAAGCCGAAACCGAATTGATGCTTCGCGACGTGGTGGCGTGCGGGCCAGCGGCACGTTGCGACATCGTTTCGCCGATCGAATGTGCGCTCGGAGTCGAACTTCTGCAGCGCTTGCAGGCGCGTGCCAGGCGCCTGCGAATGGCCGAGGATGCGTTGTTCCAGGCTGCGTTGGCCGTGCTCGACGCCCGGCTGACCGGCAATCGTGCCGTGTGGGTCGCACAGCTGGATGGAAGGCTGCACGCGTATCAACTGCCCGATGACGCCATCGTCGATGACTGGCTGACTCAATCAGCCACTTCTTCCGCCAACGCCGGAGAAGTGGCCGGAGCCAGTGATGTTGGCTGCTGGGCTGGTACCCGGGAGTTGGCGGAATCGCGCATTGACGCCCGTTCGCTGGCCTGGTTCATCGTTTCGGGAGAGCAACCCTCGCTGGGCATTCTCGCCTGCTCGGCGCCGTTCGATGCGCACGCCGTGCAGTGCTTGCTCAGCGGTATGCAGGAAATCCTTGCGGGGCTGGTCAATGCCGATCGTCTCGCCGAGGTTTCGCCGCTGTCGCCAGCCGAACGCCAGCGCATGCTGGTGGACTGGAACGACACCGCACGGGTGCGCTCGGCGGATGACACGGTTCACGGCCTGTTTGCCGCGATGGCAGTCGTCTCTCCGCGAGCGATTGCCGTGGTCCATGGACAGGTACAACTGAGTTATGCGGAACTCGAGGCGCGGGCGTCCAGAGTTGCCGCGGGATTGAGCTCGCGTGGCGTGGTCGCCGGATCAACAGTTGCCCTGCTGCTCGAACGCGGCATCGATGCGATCGTCGCGATTATCGGCATCCTCAAGGCGGGCGGTGTCTACCTGCCGCTCGATCGCAGCCATCCGCGCGAGCGCCTGCAATTTGTCGTCAGGGATGCCAGTGCCGTGCTCGTAGTCGTCGATGACAGCGGTCACGGTGAACAACTGGATCTTGCTGTGCCTGAGATCACCATCGCAGCGCTTGAAAGCGGGTCCGCCGCGGGCTCTGCTGGCCTGGCTGCGCCGGGTGGCGACGCGTTGGCCTACGTCATGTACACCTCGGGCTCGACCGGCGAGGCCAAGGGTGTCGAGATTGCGCATCGATCGATCATTCGCCTCGTTCGCGATGTCGACTACGTCCGCCTCGATGACGCGACGCGCATCCTGCACGCCGCGCCGCTGGGTTTTGACGCCTCGACCCTCGAAATCTGGGGCGCCTTGCTCAATGGCGGTTGCGTCGTGATACATCCCGAGCGCATACCCAGCGGCCCTGGCCTGGCTCGAACAATAAAACACGAGCGGGTGCGCATCGCCTGGCTGACCGCCGCCCTTTTCAACATGATCGTCGATGATGATCCGCATCATCTGGATGGATTGGAGCAGTTGCTGATTGGTGGTGAGGCGCTCTCGGTGGCGCATGTGCGGCGCGCGCTGGCGGCATTGCCGGAAACCAAGATCATCAATGGCTATGGTCCAACCGAGTGCGCGACCTTTGCTGCGACCTGGCCCATTCCGTCGGACCTACCCGCCGATACCGGGTCGATACCGATTGGCCGGCCCATTTCGGATACAAGTCTGTACGTTCTCAACGCGCGCGGTGAACCCGTACCGGTGGGCGTCGTCGGCGAACTGCATATCGGCGGAGCCGGCGTTGCACGCGGCTATCTCGGCCGCCCCGAACTGAGCGCCGAGCGCTTTGTCAGCGATCCGTTCGGCGGGCCCGGCGCACGCATGTACCGCACCGGCGACCTTGTGCGCTGGCTGCCGCAGGGTGTTGTTGAATTCATCGGTCGCGTCGACGGACAGGTCAAGATCCGCGGGTTCCGCATCGAAACCGGCGAAATCGAGATGGCGCTGGCCAGGCACCCGGCATTGCGCGCGACCGCCGTGATGGCTCGCGAGGATCGTCCCGGCCAGAAGCGTCTGGTTGCCTATCACGTCGATGGCGCACCGGTCACGGCCGCGCAGTTGCGTGATTTCCTGGCTCGCTCGCTGCCAGAGTTCATGCTGCCTTCGCTGTTTGTCAGCCTCGCCGCGCTGCCGCTCACCGCCAACGGCAAGCTCGATCGCCGGGCCTTGCCGGTGCCGGATTCCACCCGCCCCGAACTGGCCGTCTCATTCGCGCCCGCGCATGGTCCGCTGGAGCAGCGGATCTGCGCCTTGTTTGCCGATCTGGTTGGCGTCGACGAGGTGGGGCGTGATGACAATTTCTTCGACCTCGGTGGCAACTCCCTGCTCGCGGTCCGTGCGGTCGCGCGGCTCGATGAGGGCGCGGGCGTGCTGTCGATCACCGACTTTTTCCGCACGCCGAATGCGCGCGAACTCGCCCGCATCATCGAGTCCGGCCAGGATGCGTCGGTGTCGGCGGCGCGCATGAGTCGGGGGCGTGGCGGCAACGCCGATGAACCCATCGCGATCGTGGCCATGGCCGGGCGATTCCCGGGCGCCAATGACGTCGAGGCGTTCTGGGAGAACCTCTGCGCGGGCCGCGATTCGATCACGCACTTCGAGCCGGATCAGATTGACCCGTGGGTGCCGCCGGCACAGCGCGATGATCCCGCCTATGTGCGTGCCCGCGGGGTGATCGATGGTGTCGAGGATTTCGATGCCGCATTCTTTGGCATCAGTGCACGCGAAGCCGATTTGACCGATCCACAGCACCGGGTCTTTCTCGAACTGTGCTGGGAGGTCCTGGAACGCGCCGGCCATGTGCCAGATTCGCACGACGCGCCGGTAGGCATCTTTGCAGGCATGTACAACGCCACCTATTTCCAGCGGCATGTATCGGCTTACCCGGATCTGGTTGAAATGCTGGGCGCATTCCAGGTGATGCTGGCCAATGAAAAGGACTACATCACCAACCGGGTGGCCCACAAGCTCAACCTGACCGGTCCGTCCGTCAGCGTGCACACGGCGTGCTCGACCTCGCTGGTCGCCATCTGCCAGGCGGTCGATGCGTTGCGCGCCGGACGCTGCGCGATGGCTCTGGCCGGCGGCGCCTCGGTCACTTGCCCACCACGCAGCGGCTATCTTTATCAGGAAGGCGCAATGCTGTCGCCGGACGGGCATACGCGCACGTTCTCAGCTGATGCGCAGGGCACCGTTTTCAGCGACGGTGCCGCGGTGGTTCTGCTCAAGCGGCTCTCCGACGCCGTGGCCGATGGCAACCACATCCATGCCGTGATCCGAGGTTGCGCGGTCAACAACGATGGCGGGGAGAAAGCCAGTTTCACCGCGCCCAGCGCGGCCGGTCAGGCGGCGGTCGTTGCCATGGCGCTGGATGATGCGGGGGTCGACGCACGCTCGATCAGTTATGTCGAAGCGCATGGCACGGCAACACCGCTGGGCGATCCGATTGAAATCGAAGGTCTGACCTCGGCGTTCCGGCGCAGCACCGATGCGAGGGGCTACTGTGCAATCGGGTCGGTCAAGAGCAATGTCGGCCACCTGGTCATCGCCGCCGGTGCCACCGGGTTGATCAAGACCGCGCTGGCGCTGGACTCGCGTCGATTGCCAGCGAGCCTGCACGTCGACGCCCTGAATCCGGTCATCGATTTCGCCAACTCGCCGTTTGTGGTCAACCGCGAACTGTGCGACTGGCAGGGTGACTGGCCGTTGCGCGCCGGTGTCAGTGCGTTTGGTGTCGGCGGCACCAATGCCCATGTGGTACTCGAAGAAGCCCCGCCCGCGCGTCTTTCAGATCGTATCGAAGGGCCGCATCTGCTGGTGCTCTCGGCGCGCACCAGCGAGGCGCTGGCAGAATCGGCGCGACGTCTCGTCGGGCATCTGCAGGCAAGCCCGGATGAGAATCTGGCCGATGTGGCGTTCACCTTGAGCCAAGGCCGCAAGGCTTTCGCGCAACGCGTCACGGTGGTTGCCGACGCCCCTGCCGATGCCATTGCCAAGCTCGGCCAATTGAAGATTGCCAAGTCCAACAACCGTGTCGGCGATGCCGGTGTCGTTTTCATGTTCCCCGGTCAGGGCGCACAGTATCCGGGCATGGGCCGAGGCCTTCACGCACGCGAGCCGGTGTTTCGTGCAGCGCTGGATGAGTGTGTGGAACTGCTGGCCGGCGAGCTGGGCTTCGATTTGCGCGAACGCCTGTTTTCCGACGCGGCCGATGCCTTGCTTGATACCGGAGTCACCCAGCCGGCGACCTTCGCCATCGAATACGCGCTGGCCAGGTTGTGGATGTCGCTGGGCCTGGTTCCGCGCCTGTTGATCGGGCACAGCGTGGGTGAGTTCGTGGCGGCGGTGCTGGCCGGCGTGATGAGTCTTGAGTACGGGTTGCGCCTGGTCGCGCGGCGCGGTCGCCTGATGCAGGCACAACCTGCCGGCGCCATGCTTTCCGTACGCCTCGATAGCGAGTCGCTCAAGGCGCGACTGCCGGCTTCGTTGTCGCTGGCGGTCGAGAATGGGCCATCCGCTTGCGTGGTTGCTGGCGAAATCGCCGATATCGAAACGATGCGAATCGCATTGGAGGCCGATGGTGTTGCCTGTCGCGCGTTGCGCACGTCGCATGCCTTCCATTCGGCGATGATGGATCCCGTGCTCGCACCGTTCCGAGCGGAAGTCGGGCGCGTTGCCTTGTCGGCACCGAAGCTGCCAATCATGTCGACATTGTCGGCGAGCCTGCTTGCCGATGATGAGGCTACCTCAGCGGACTACTGGACTCGCCATTTGCGCGGTACGGTGCGCTTTCATTCGGCACTGTCTTGCCTGCTGGAGTCCCATCCCGATGTCGCCCTGATCGAAGTCGGCCCACGCGCGACCCTGACCACGCTGGCTCGCCAGCAGGCGCAGAAGCCGCGCCTGGTCGTCGCTTCACTGGCCGATTCGGCAGCGCTCGAAGGCTCTGCGTGGCTGGCTGCAGTCGGTCAGCTCTGGGCGACAGCCGTACCACTCAAGCTTGCTCTTCTCGATCGTCGTATCCACAAACGCCGCGTGCGCCTGCCAACCTATCCGTTCGAGCGTCAGCGTCACTGGCTCGATGCACCGGCGGCGTCGGCCGATGTCGGCAAGATCACCCCTTGCGCACCCATTCCCCCCAGCCTGGTTCAGCCAGCTTTGCTTCCGGAGAACCCCATGGCGACCCCGTTGCCTGCCGCAGCCCCCGAGCGGCGCTTGCGCTTGCTGACCCAGTTGAAGTCACTGATCGAAGATGTCGCCGGCATCGACTTGGATGACGCCGACAGTGGCGCCAACTTCATTGAGCTTGGCCTGGATTCGCTGGCCCTGACCCAGGTCGCCCTGCAATTGTCCAAGGTGTTCGGCATCAAGGTCAGCTTCCGCCAGTTGATGGAAAGCCTGTCCAATCTGGACAGCCTGGTCGCTCACATCGACCAGGAGGCACCGCCGGGCTCGCAGCCTGCTGTCGCATCGGTGAATGCACCAATCGCCACATCAGGCGCCGTGCCCGCGGCGATGGCGTTGCCAATGCAAGCGATGGCAGCGGATGGCGGTTTGATCCAGCAGGTCATCCAGCAACAGATGCTGATCATGCAGCAGCAACTGGCCCTGCTTGGACAAGGCCAGGATTCACCTGCTGCCGCAGCGCCTCGCGTGATGCCAGCGAATCCAACGCCGGCGATGACCACCTCGCCGACACCGGCAATCGACAGCGAGGAAGCAGCACTCGCCCATACTCAATACGATGTAAAAAAAGCATTTGGCGCCATCGCTCGCATCCACTCCCAACGTGACCCGTTGAGTCAGCGCCAGCGCCTGAGACTCGATGTCTTCATGCGCCGTTACATCGAGCGTACGCGAAAATCCAAGGCCTACACGACCGAGCATCGACCGCATCTGGCCGATCCGCGCGTGGTCAACGGCTTCCGTCCGCTGCTCAAGGAAATCATCTACCAGATTGTTGTCGATCGCTCGAAAGGCGCGCGGGTCTGGGATATCGATGGCAATGAATACATTGATGCGTTGAACGGCTTCGGCATGAGCTTGTTTGGCTGGCAACCGGAGTTTGTCCTCGCTGCGGTTCGCCGCCAGTTGGAGCTGGGTTACGAAATCGGGCCCCAGCATCCGCTTGCTGGCGAGGTCGCCAAGCGCATCTGTGAGATGACCGGTTTTGATCGGGCCGGTTTGTGCAACACCGGTTCGGAAGCGGTCATGGGCGCGATCCGCATTGCCCGCACGGTGACCGGCCGCGACACGCTCGTGATCTTCAGTGGCTCCTATCACGGCATCTTCGATGAGGTGATCGTACGTGGCACCAAGAAGCTGCGCTCGATCCCCGCAGCGCCGGGGATCCTGCGCAACACCGCCGAACATGTCCTCGTGCTCGACTACGGCACGCCGGAAACCCTGGCCATCATCCGCGAGCGGGCCAGCGAGATTGCCGCCGTGCTGGTTGAACCGGTGCAAAGCAGGCGCCCCGATTTTCAGCCACGCGAATTCCTCCACGAGCTGCGTTCGATCACGCGTGACAGTGGCGCACTGATGATTTTCGACGAGGTCGTCACTGGCTTTCGCGCGCATCCGCGCGGTGCCCAGCACATCCTCGGTGTCGATGTCGATCTGGCCACCTATGGAAAAGTGCTGGGCGGCGGTTTTCCGATTGGCGTGATTGCCGGAAGGCGCGAATACATGGATGCGCTGGACGGCGGCCAATGGCAGTTTGGTGACGATTCGGTGCCGACCGTGGGTGTCACGTATTTCGCCGGCACCTTCGTCCGCCATCCGCTCGCCCTGGCCGCGGCGAATGCCGTGCTCGAACATCTTGCCGAACAAGGCCCGGCGCTGCAGGAAGGCATAAACGCACGCACCACAGCCATGGTGGAGAGCATGAATTCCGCCTGCGCAGAGCTGGGCGCGCCGATTGCGATCACCCACTTCGCCTCGATCTGGAAGGTCAATTTCAAGGAGGAACACCCAATGCAGGATTTGTTGTTCGCGATGATGCGCAGCCGCAACATTCATATCCTCGACAACTTCCCGTGCTTCATGACCAGCGCGCACAGCGAGACTGATTTCGTTTCCATCGCAACCGCGTTCCGCGAATCCGTCGCGGAATTGCAGGAAGCGGATTTCCTGCCGCGCTACAAGGTTGAGACGAAGCGGATGTTCGATGCCAGCAAGCCGCCCGTGCCTGGCGCACGCCTGGGCAAGGACGCCGAAGGCAATCCAGCCTGGTTTGTGCCCAACCCCGAAGTGCCGGGCAAGTACCTGAAGGTGGAGACATGATGACTTCGGCAACGCCGGCGGACACCACGGTTGCGCTTGACTACGATCCCTTTGCCGATGCGCCGCTGGCGCGCGCGGTGCCGGCCACCGAATCACAGAAGGAGATCTGGCTGGCCGCGTCGATCGAGCCGGCAGCGTCGCTCGCCTACAACGAATCAGTGACGCTGGAGCTGCACGGGCCGCTCGATGCGAATGCCTTGCGCCGTGCGCTGCAGGCAGTTCTCGACCGACACGAGGCCCTGCGCGGAACGCTGAGTGCGGATGGCGAGCAGTTCTGCATCGTTGCCGAGGCCGAGTTGCCATTTGTCGAGCGCGACTTGTCGAGCTTCGACGAAGCGGGACGTCAGGCGGCGATTGCCGAGACCCTGCGCCGTGTCGTTGAAACGGAATTCGATCTCGCCAAATGTCCGATGCTTCGTTGCGAGCTGTTGCGCTTGTCCGCCGAGGATCATCTGCTGATCCTGAGCACGCACCACATCGTCTGTGACGGCTGGTCGTTCGGCGTGATCGTGCGTGATCTGGCGGCCCTGTACGCGATTGGATGCGAAGCCAGCGGTCACGCGTTGCCGGCGGCGGATTCGTTCGCCGATTTCGCCGAGGAGGAAGCCCGCCATCCGTTGTCGGCGGAATTCCGCGCCGATGAAAGCTACTGGCTCAGCCGCTTCACCGATTTGCCCGAACCGCTCGAACTGCCCGTGGATCGGTCGCGTCCGCGTCAGCGCAGCTTCGCCTCGCAGCGCGAGGATCTGACTCTCGACGCCGAACTCGTCAGCGCGATCAAGCGGGTGGGTGCAAGCAAGGGAGCGAGTCTCTATGCAATCTTGCTGGCCAGTTTCGGTGTCTTGCTGCAACGACTGGCCGGGCAGGATGATCTCGTCATCGGGATTCCGTCCGCAGGGCAATCCGGCACCGGTCGACCGGGCATGGTCGGCCATGCGGTCAACGTGTTGCCGGTGCGCATCAACTTCGATCCCGCCGTGTCGTTCGCCGATACCTTGAGCGGTGTGCGCAGCCATTTGCTGGATGCTTTCGAACACCAGCGCTACACCTTTGGAACCTTGCTCAGGCGCCTGGCCATGGCCCGCGACCCGGGCCGTTTGCCGCTGGTCTCGGTGTTGTTCAATCTGGATCCCGGACTGGATGACGACAGCCTTGGCTTCAAGGGACTCAAGGCAAGGTTCGCCGGTGTTCCGCGCAGCTACGAAAACTTCGAGCTGTTCATCAATGCGGTACAGGCAGGCGACGCCTTGCGCCTCGAATGCCAGTACAACAGTGCACTGTTTGATGCGGTGACGATCCGGCGCTGGCTGGAGCTTTACGCAACGCTGTTGCGTGATATCACCACTCACGCTTTGCAGCCGCTGTCATCGCTGAACATTCTCTCGGCGCAGGCGCGTGACGAGTTGCGCGCCTTGCAACCCAAGCCAAACCCGTTTACGCGTTGTCGCGTCGAGTCACTCTTCTTTGCCCAGGCAGCGACCACGCCGGATCGAATTGCACTGCGTTCAGGCGGGCAGGCATGGACCTATGCCGAGCTCGCCGCACGCGCACGGGTGATGGCTGCAGCCCTGCGCGCGCGCGGAATCGGTGCCAACAACCTCGTCGGCGTCTCGCTCGATCGTGGTGCGGACATGATTGCCGCCATCCTTGGCGTTCTCGCCAGCGGTGCGGGCTATGTTCCGCTGGATCCGGCATTTCCCCGCGAGCGCCTTGAATTCATGGCCGCCGATGCCGGACTGGCATTGTTGTTGACCGAGTCGAAACACGTTGCGACCATGCAATTCGACCCTGCACGCACCCTTGTCATCGATGCGCCAGACGCACTCGATCCGGCGCATGGCGGTTTCACCGCCATCGAGTCCGCTGCCGATATCGAATCGGTTGCGTATGTGATCTACACCTCAGGCTCCACGGGCAAACCGAAAGGCGTGCGCGTGCCGCATCGATCGGTGGCGAATTTCCTTGCCAGCATGCGCAATCAACCGGGGCTCGAGGCTTCGGACCGCCTGCTCGCGGTTACCACGCTGTCCTTCGATATTGCCGTCCTTGAAATCTTCCTTCCGCTCAGTGCAGGCGCGATGCTGGTGCTTGCCTCCGGCGCGCATAGCAAGGAAGGGCGAGACATTGCCGGCTTGCTCGACGAGCATGACATCAGTGTCATGCAAGCCACACCCTCGACATGGCGCATGTTGCTTGAAGCAGGATGGCGCGGACGCCCTGGATTCAAGGCCTTGTGCGGCGGCGAACCACTGCCCGCCGATCTCGCTGCCGAACTGCTGAAGCGCTGTGATTCGCTGTGGAACCTCTACGGCCCGACCGAAACCACGGTGTGGTCGACGCTTGCGCGAATCGAGGATCCCGTGCACGGGATTTCAATTGGCCGGCCAATCGACAACACCACGGTCTGGATCCTCGACGCGCATGCTGCGGTGTGTCCCATTGGAGTGCCTGGCGAAATCGCCATCGGTGGCGAAGGTGTCACCCTCGGCTATCTCGATCGGCCCGATTTGACTGCCGACCGCTTCATCTCCGATCCGTTTTCAGACACGGCAGGGGCTCTTGTCTACCGTACCGGTGACCGCGGTCGCTGGCGCAACGATGGCCAGCTCGAACATCTGGGCCGTCTCGATCATCAGGTCAAGTTGCGCGGCTTTCGCATCGAGTTGGGCGAAATTGAAAGCAACCTCGCGCGTCACCCGGATATCGCCCAGGTTGTCGCCATGGTTCGCGAGGATCGCCCGGGTGACCAGCGCCTTGTGGCCTATCTGACCGCGCAGCCCGCGTGCGTCGCCGGGATTGATGACGCAACCCTGCGCACACACCTGCGCGCGACCCTGCCGGATTACATGATCCCGCAGCATTTTGTCCGTCTCGACAGCATTCCATTGTTGCCGAATGGCAAGATAAATCGTGCGCTGCTGCCGTCGCCGCTGGCTGCAATATCGATTGGAGATGTGCCGCATGCGACTCCCAGAAACGAATTTGAGCAGCGTGTCGGCAAGGCCATGGAAGAAACCCTGGCGCTGCCGAGCATTGGTATCCACGATGACTTCTTCGCCCTTGGCGGTCATTCACTGCTGGCTGCGCAATTGACCGCGCGACTCAACCGCGAGTTTGGCGTGGCGCTCTCATTGCGCAGCATCTTCGATACGCCGAATGCGGCGGGACTGGCCGCAGCAGTTGTCGCTCAGATGGAATCTGAAGAGATCTTCCGGCCAGCCCCCGTGCCGCATCGCGAAAACCAGACGCAGGCGCAGCTATCGCTGATGCAGGAGCGTCTGTGGTTGCTGGAGAAGCTGCATCCGGGCCGGGTCGCCTACAACACGCCCTCGGCCCATCGGTTGCGCGGCGCCCTTGATGAGTCCGCATTCGATCGTGCGTTCACCGACATGATCGAGCGTCAGCCGATCCTGCGTACCGCCATCCATGACGAAGGTGGCACGGTGATGCAGGTGGTTGAGGAACGCATCGACTTCCATCTGTTTCCGGCCGAGGACCTCAGCGCAGTAGCGGCTGATCAGCGCGAAGCGGTGCTGCTGCAACGCCTGCAGGCATTGACCGACACGCCTTTCGATCTGACCCGGGCACCGCTGTTCAGTGCACGCATGTTCAAGCTCGACCGCAACGATCACGTTCTGTTCTTCATGCCTCACCACATCATCTGGGATGGCTGGTCGTTTGATTTGTTCTATGTCGAGCTGAGCGAGCTCTATGCCGCAGGTCTGGCCGCACGCAAGCCGAACCTCGCCCCGCTTGCCGTCAGCTATGGGGATTTCGCCGAATGGCATCGCGACTGGCTGGAGGGCCCGCAGTTGCAGGCCCAGCTTGCGTTCTGGCGGGAGCGCCTCACGCAGACGGGAAAACCCAACAACCTGCCAACTGACCGGCCACGCCGAGCGGGCATGTCGGGTGAAGGCCGGACCGAGTGGATCCGCATTGACCGTGACCAGACCGACGCTTTGCATTCACTCGCACGCGAGGCGGATGCGACCGTCAACATGACCATGCTGGCGCTCTACTTCGTGCTCCTGCATGGCGTCACCGGCGAACGTGACCTGGTGATCGGGACGCCGGTGCGCGGACGCAATCAGACCGAACTCGAAGCGGTCATGGGTTACTTCACCAACCTGGTTCCGCTGTATCTCACATTGACGCCCGAGCGCACCTTCATCGAGTTCGTGCGTGAGGTCAAACGCGTCGTCATTGACAGTTTTGGCAACCCCGATGTGCCACTCGAATATCTGCAGAGCGAACTGAAGCGGGTTCATGGCAGCGATGCCTTGCTCTATCAGGCATTGTTTTCGTTCCAGGATGCGCGCCAACGCAAGACCGACTGGTCGGGTCTGGACCACGAGCAGATCCTGTTGTTCCAGCGCGGAGCAACCGAAGATCTCGGCTTGTGGTTCCTCGAGAACGCGAAAGGCATGGTTGGCGGTGTCACCTACAACGCCGACATTTTTCGTGCGGATACCGCGTGCATGCTGCGTGAGCGCTATCTCGAACTGATGGCCAGTGTGCTGGCTGACCCGCGACGCTCGATCTCCGCGCTGACTCGCGTCGGCGCCACTGCACCGGCAAACGAAGTTGCGCCGTCGCCGATGACAGTCGACTTGGCGCAATCCTCGGCCTCGCTTCACGCCCTGTTTGAACAACAGGCGGCACATGCGCCTTCCGCCACGGCGCTGCGCCAGGGTAGTTGGGGAACCAGCTATGTCGAATTGGACCAACGTGCAAACCGGCTGGCCGTGGCGCTTGCCAGGCGCGGTGCCGGTCCAGGCCGATGCGTTGCCCTGATTGCCGAGCACGGCATCAACCGGATCGCCGCATTGATCGGTATCCTCAAGACCGGCGCGAGATGCCTGCCGCTCGATCCCGCCGATCCGCCGTCACGGCTCACGCAATGGCTTGCGTGCGACCAGGTGGATATCGTCGTTGGCGACAGCGCGCTGGGAGAGGCGCTGGCGTGGCCTCGCACGAAGACGCTCTGCCTTGATGCCGACACCCCCGAGATCGTATCGGCTCCCGCTGGCCGTTTTTCCGGTGGGCCCGCTGGCGCATCGGATATTGCGCTCAGCCTGGCGGCTCCGGATTTGCGAGGGCAGCCCCAAATCCGGCATTACAGCCATCGTCTCATCAATCAAAAACTTGCCGCCTTGCGCCACGCGCTTGGCTTGGGTGCGGGTGAGTGTCTGCTTGGCACGGCGGCGGCAGACACGATGATGTCGATCATCGAGTGCATGCTTGCCCTGGTTCATGGCAACGAGTTCGTGCTGACTACGCGCAATGATCTTGGCAAGGCTGGCTCGCTTGCCAATCTGCTGTCGTCGAGCAAGGCGGGCACGCTGTTCGCAAACGCCGACACACTGCAGTGTCTTTTTTCCGGAAGCGATAATGTTATATTTGATGCGCGCGTGATCTGTACAGGAGCGAAACCATCAGCGGCGCTGGCCGACGACATCTGCGCGCGCAGCAAGGGGTTGTGGACTGCACTATTGACGGATGCCACGATCATCGCCAGTTGTGGCCAGGTTGGAGTTCCGCTCGAAGGGGTGCATGTCGGAAGCGCCCTGGATGGCGTGGAACTGCGCGTGCTCGACGAGAGTGGAGCGGCCCTGACGGTTGGCGCCATCGGTGAAATCTGCGTCAGCGACGTCAATTTGTGCGACCCGGATGGATCGACACTATTGCAGCGCAGTGGCTGGCGTGGTCGCTGGTTGGCGCATCGACATATCGAGGAGCTGGGCCGGATTGATCGACGCGTACAGATTCACGGGCGTGATGTGGAACCGGCGGAAATCGAAGGGCTGCTCTGTGCAATTGCGGGCGTGCAGCGAGCGCTGGTCATTGCGCGTACGGATCGTCATGGCGAATCCCGATTGCTGGCGTATCTGACATCGCACGATGGGGCGATCCTCGATATGGGGCAATTGCGTAATACCCTGGCCGGTCACCTGCCCGGATACGCCCTGCCGCAAGCTATCGTCGTGCTTCAAACGTTTCCGTTGCTTGCCAACGGCAAGATCGACCTGGCGGCGTTGCCAACGCCGGCATCGGCCAGCGAGACTGGCCTCGTCGATGATGAGCCGACTACTTCCGCTGAGCGCTTGCTGGCCGATATCTGGAAATCCATGTTGCATGTGCCGCAGATCCTTGCGAATGACAATTTCTTCGATCTGGGCGGTGACTCGCTGCTTGCGCTGTCGATGGTCGTCGAGGTCGAGAAGGCAACCCGGGTACGTTTGAACCTGCTCAAGCTGGCCAACAGCAGCTTGCGGGCAATCGCTGCCGAATTGCCCGAGGCGGCCGTTGCGGAAGCCGAACAGCCGCGCCGCGGCCTGCAGCGTGCATTGAGCTTGTTCGGCCTGGGTAAGAAGAGACCATGAGTTCACGCCTGCAGCCGTGCTGGATCGAGCGTGGGGATGCGCGTCTGTTTGCTGCCTATGACTGCGCCGATGAGGTGCCGCATAGCGGCGTTCTGATGTGTGCACCACTGTTGCATGAGTATGTGCGCAGCTATCGCATGTTCGCGGTTCTTGGACGGGCGCTGACCAAGCTCGGCTATGGGGTTTTACGCTTCGACTATCAGGGCTGTGGCGATTCGTCAGGCGATGACGATGCCTTCTCGATGACATCAGCCAAGCTCGATGCCGCAGCTGCATTGGCAGCCTTGCGCGAACGCGTGGGTGCGGCACCGTTGATCGTTCTCGGGATTCGCGCAGGGAGTTTCGTGGCGTGGCCGCTGGCTGCAGCCGTGGATGCCACCCTCTGGCTGTGGCAACCCGTTCTTGATGGCGCCACCTATGTGGCTGATCTCGAACGTCACGATCGCGTCGAGCGCAATTCCCGCCTGCGCTATCAATTGGGTGCGCCGGCAGACTGCGCGCCTGACCGCCAAACCTTGATGGGCTTTCCGCTATCGAGCAACCTGATCCGCGAGCTGAAGGCCGAGCAGATCCAGTCCATGTCGCAGTCGTCGCCGCGCATCCTGGTTGCGGACACCGCCAACAAGCGGGGTGCGATCAGTGGTGCCCGTGACATCGTCCTGCCGACGGAGCTTGCCAGTTGGGCCGATGAAGTCGAAATGGGGCATTTCCCGCCGCCTGCGATTGAACGGGTTGCCGCCGCCCTTTCGATGGAGCATGGACGATGAGCCCCGGCGAGGAAATCGTCGCTCTCCAGGAGGATGTTTTCGGCATTCTCAGTCGTCCTGCGCAAGATTCCGACAGCCGTGTTTGCATCATCCTGCTCAATGCCGGGTTCATCCACCGCAGTGGCCCATTCCGCTTGCATGCGCGGCTCGCGCGTGCGCTCGCAGCGCAGGGCGTGGCCGCGTTTCGATACGACGCGCCGGGTGTGGGTGATTCCCTGGTGCGCAGCAGTCAGACCCAGGTGCAGGCAACCCGCGACAGTCTCGATGTGCTTGAGGCGCGCTTTGGCTATCGGCGCTTCGTGGTCGGTGGCATTTGCAGTGCGGCCGATCTTGGCTGGTTGATGGCACTGGCCGAACCGCGCGTGGTCGGCTTGATCTCGATCGATGGGCTGGCGCGCCAGGGCCGCTGGTACCTTTTCGGCCGGTTGCGCCGTGCATTGCAGAAGTCGCCCGGTGAATGGATTTCCGCGATACGCCTTCGCCTGGCCCGATCAGGTTCTGCGCTGACCGCCGCGGTGAGCGCTGCGGATCTGCGCGAGTGGCCGGTCGTTGGCACTGAACGTGAACAACTGCAGAGCCTCATCGAACGCAAGCTCGAATTGTTTGCCTTGTTCACCGGCGGAACCTCGTATTTTCTGCATGCGCGCCAATGGCGTGCCACGTTTGGAAGCGCGACACGCTCACCGTTGATTGAATTCCGCTTCTGGCCACGCAGCGACCATACGTTTTTCGCCGAGTCCGACCGGCGCCGCTTGATCGACACGGTCGTGACATGGGCTGCGGCCCGCTTCAGGCAATAGCGTCCTGCGGGCGGCCGAACAGGCGCGGCAGTTCGACGATGGCGCGAAACCAGCCTCGATCGATGTACGGTTCGATGGCGACTCGTGGCATGTCGTAGCGATTGGCATTGATGCCGGCGAAACCGCCATAGTAGGAAAACGCGTAGGCGACGCCGAGTTTTCGCAGGCACTCGATGGAATCCTGATTGAACGAATTCCTGTTGCCGACCGGGTAGGAGAAATAGTCCATGCGCTTGCCGATCTCGGTCTCGATGCGCGCGGCGCAGGTCGATATCTCTGTCCATTGTTCCGCGGCCGAGGATCCGGATAGGACAATATGGTTGACGGTGTGTCCGCCAATCGTCATGCCGGCCGCATCCATTTCACGAAGCATGTCCCAGCTCATCCACAGATCTTCATGATGCAGGGAGGGAGGCGAAGCCTGGGTTGCATCGCGCAAATCTGCCAGGAAGCGCTTGGCTTGGTCGCCAGGCAAGGATTTGAACTTTCGCAACATTGTCCGGATGACGGCCTCGCGTTGGCCGACAACCAGCCGCTGTGGTTGGGGCAACCATTGCGGCAGGTCGATCTCGTCGCGATCGGTACGTCGGATCTGGCTGGCGATTTCGTCCCACCATGCCAGGCGCGGATCATCGATGAAGCCCGTGGCAATGAAAAACGTTGCCGTCAGGCCGTGCCGGCGCAAGGTCGGAACAGCGCAGTCGTAGTTGTCCTTGTAGCCATCGTCAAACGTGATCAGGACGTGGCGGCCGCTGGAGTCCCTGCGCGCCAGGTCGATCTCGGCAGGGGAGATGACATCGCTGTTGAGCTTCAGCCAGGCCAGTTGCTGATCGAAGCCTTCCTCGCTTGCGCTCCACAAGCCCCGATCCAGCTCGGAGCGGCTGCCGTCACCAATACGATGGTAGTTGAGGCCAACGATTCCCCGCGCCGGCATGCACGCGGCCAGCAATGGCCGCAAATGACTTTTGTCAAGGAAGCTCGCGAGTTTGCGAAGTTTCATGCCACTCCTTGGGCGCGGATTTCCGGCGCGGATACGACAGACTGCACCGTGTGCTGCAGAAAAGAAGCGGAAGTCCCCCGACGTGTCCAAGGTCGATTATCGACGCGTCGCCAAGCATTGCAAGTGCTTTCAGCGCCGTTCCAGATCATCACGCCAGCGCTTGATGTGCGGGGCAATCCAGCCGAGCAGCACCGGGTAGCGTTCAGCCAGCATGAGGACTTCGTGCGCATCGCGATGGTGCCAGGCGTGCAGGCGCAGGGTCATGCCGACATAGACCAGCGCGTAGAGGACACCGGCAGCCAGCTCGGTCCATGGGCCTGGCAATGCCCAGACGAGGACACCCGCCGCGACGGCGGCGACCAGCGCCGATGCAAACAGCAAGCCGATTTCCCGCCACGGCAAGCGCAGCGAAAAGATGCGAACGATTCCGGTCAGGGTCAGGATGAAGACCAGGCTGCGCGAGATCGCGTGCGCGGCGACGGCACCGTAGAGTCCGTAAGTCGGAATCAACGCAATGGCGGCGATCGCGGTGAACACGATTGACAGCGAGGCAAAGATTGCCCGCACACGCTGGTTGTCGGTCGTTGAAAGCAGAGCTCCGAAGGCGCCCTCCGACAAGGTCAGGCCACCGACAACGACCATGATCCTCAACAATTCGACGACGGTTGCATAGCGCGGGCCATACATCAGGGCGACGGCAGGTTCCGACCACAGCACGCCGACGCCCGCCAGCATCAGGCCAAGGAAATGGAAGTAGCGCAGCGAATTGGAAAGGATCTCGTTGACGCGCTGCTGGCCGCTGGCGCCGAACGCATGCGCCATTGACGGCATCAGCACGGTGTTGAGTCCCGATGAGAGCAGATCAAGGCCGCCGCGGGTCAGGGATGCGGCAATGGTGAAATACGCCACCTCGGCCGCACCAATCCGATCGTTGAGCATCCAGGTCTCGATCGACTTGTTGCTGAACACCGCGGCCAAGGTCAACACCACCGTCCACAACAGATGATGGCGGAGCCGCTTGAGCAAGGCGGCATCAAGCGGTTTGAAGTGCGCCCGCATTCCGCCACGACGCAGCTTCATGGTGGCATAGCTGGCATAGGCGACGCAGGTGATGGCGAACAGGATCAGGTAAGCCAGCAGCGCCGCATGCATCCACCAAAGGATGACCACCGCGATCGCGTTGAGCAGGCTGATCACGATCGCCGAGTAGGCTTCGACGTCGAAACGTCCATGCCCCTTGGCAATGGATATGTTGAACAGATACATCGTCTTGGCTGTGCTGCTGACGAGGACGATGGCGGCGAACAGCCACAGACTCCCCGAATCCCAACCCGCCGGTCGGAAGTAAGGCATGGCGAAGAGATAGAGGAGTGAAACCAGGGCAATGCAGGCAAGCTGATGCTTGAGCAGCCAGCCGTGCACATTGGCAGCGTCCTCGGGTGAATCACGCCCCAGACACTCGGAGACAAAACGGATGCCGGAGGTGGTCAGGCCGTTGTTGCTGATCAGGATCAGCACGCCAGCCAGCCACACCAGGTAGGAATAGTGGCCGAATTGCTCGGGGCCGATGCTGCGCGCGATCAGCGCACTGACGACCAGTCCGGCCGCATAGATCACATAGGTTGAGCCCGTCATCTGCAAAGCCGCGCGCAAGGCTGTGCCGGGGCCAAACGCTTGCTTCATGGTCGCTGGGGTTCCGGTTTGGCGGCTGATGTCGGGTCGAATCGAATCATGGACACGGCGGACGCATTGTGCGCGCCGGATGATACGGCGATTTGCTCCCAGCGGCGAACCAGGCGCAGATTTAATACATGCAGTTCGCGCTTGCCGCCTGATAGAGTCCGGTTTGCTCCAGACGTTCGCGGCAAACCATGCAAAACTTCCCGTCCTCCGCAGCAGAACACTTGCCGGCCATCCTGCATGTGGTCGATACGCTGGAAACGGGAGGCCTTGAGCGCGTGGTCAGCGACCTCGCCATTGCCCAGCATGCGCGTGGCCACGATACCGCGGTGTTCAGCCTGTTGGCGACCGACGGATTCCGGCGTGAACTCGAGGCGGCCGGTGTGCCGGTCATCATCGGCAACAAGCAGGGTACCCTCGACCGCAAGCTGCTCGGCCATCTGCGCCAAACCCTCGCCGATCGCTCGGTCGACATTCTGCACACGCATAATTTTGTGCCCAACTATTATGCGGCGATCGCCTCGCTTGCCCTGCGCCGCGCGCCCTTGCTGGTCAACACCTGCCACAACATGGGCTCGCGCCTGGCCCAGCGTCGGCTGCGCTGGTTGTATCGCGCCTCGTTGTTGCGCACCGCAAGGGTTGCCCTGGTCGGTGATCAGGTCCGCGATCACCTGGTCAGGACAGGGATCGTGTCGGCGACGCGCGCGGCAACCGTCATCAATGGCATTCCGGTCGAGCGCTTCGGCTCGTCGCCATTGCGCCGACAGGCCGCGCGCGCACGGCTCGGACTCGTCGACGCGGATCTGGTGATTGGATGTGTCGGGCGGCTGGTTGCGCTGAAGAACCATGCCCAGTTGATTGGATTGATGCCCGCATTGCTGCAACGGCATCCACGTCTGAAACTGATCCTGATCGGTGACGGCCCGCTGGCTGCTGAGCTGACAACACAGGTAGTGACGCTGGGCGTGGGCGATCGGGTTTCACTGGCTGGCGCACAGTCCGACATCGCCAGTTTGCTGCCGGCTCTCGATGTTTTTGCCCAGCCTTCACTCACCGAAGGCATCTCGATCGCCTTGCTGGAGGCCAGTGCCAGCGGCTTGGCGATGGTTGCCAGCGATGTTGGCGGCAATGCTGAAATCATCCGCAACAACGAAACCGGATTGCTGGTGCCAGTCGCCAATGACGCTGCGCTGCTCACCGCGCTTGATCGATTGCTCGCTGACGCCGATCTACGTCAGCGACTCGGTAGTGCGGCTTCAGACTGGGTGCGTGCGCATGCCTCGATCGAGGTCATGAGTGATGCCTACGAAGCCTTCTATTGCGACGCGCGCAATTCGCGAAAGTAACGAAACGTCCGCTGCATTGCTTCCTCCGTTGCGACGCCTTGTTTCCAGCCGATCGCCTTGAGCGCGGCATTGCTGTAGTTCAACGGACGGTACATCGAGCGCACCACGTAAGGCGTGAACACGGCAGGAAGCTGGCCTTTCGACCTGCGGTGATAGCGTTTCAGGAAACGTGCGCCAAGCACGAACGCCCAGTACGGAACCGGCAGCACGCGCAAGCGGGCGACATTGCGCTGGTACTCACGCAAGTAGCGACGGCACGTCGGCAAATCGTCATCGACGACATTGAAGGCACTACCGGGTTCGGCGTGCAGGGCGGCACTGGCAACCGCATCGGCACAGTTCTCGACATAGGTCAGCGGCAATCGTGCGCCACGCCCCAGCGAAAAGAAAAACCCCATTGCCTGGATGCCAACGCGCGAGGAAAACGCACCACCACCCGGGCCGTAGATCACGCCGGGACGCAGCACCACGGATTCAAAGCCGAATTGATCACGGTATTCCATGAACAATTGTTCCTGGCGCGTCTTGGCATGCGCATACGGACCCTTGTCGACGCCATCGGCTTCCAGTGCGACGGATTCGTCGAGCATGCCGCCCCGCGCCAGCGGTTCCGTGCAATACACCGAGAACGAACTGATCAGGACGATTCTGCGCACTTGCGCCGCACCGGCGGCTTCAAGCAGGTTGCGCGTACCGATCACGGTGTTGGCAAACATGTCGGCGGCGGAGCCACGCATGGCGGCGGCAGCGTGGATCATGCAATCGACATTGGCGACCATCTCGCCGAGGTTGCCGCGATTCAGCAGGTTTGCAGCCACGGCTTCAATGCGTGCCTGCGGAAAGCGCTCGCGCAATTCGGACATCAATGCATCTGGCGCCTCTCCGCGAAAATGCAGGCGCAAATCATCGACGCCGGCGGCGAGCAGGCTGGCGCAGATGCGACGACCAAGAAAACCGCCCGCGCCGGTTACCAGAACCTTCATCGCGCCACCTTCGAAGCGGCCACGATGCTTTCGATGAGGCGGCTGGTGCGCAGGATATCCGCGGCGGGAACCGGATCCGGCCCGCGCCCCTCGATGGCGTCGTAGTAGCGGTTGAGCAAAACCCGCATGCCCTCGAAATAGTGGAACTCATGGCGGCGGAAACGGCCGAGATTGCGCCAGCCATTGCCGGCATAGCGGCGTGCCTGGGTCCACGCTGGGAACAAACGGCCGATCGCGCTGGGCTGGGTCTGCTGGGCGCTGCGGACGAGAGTCCGCGTTGCGTAATCGAGTTCGACGCTGTCTTTGGTGCCGAACACCTTCAAGGCATGCGTGACGGGCCTCGCGTGCGCGCTGACCATTCCGGAGACGGTGACCTTTCCGCTGCGGATCAGGAAGCGCAGCTCATCCGGCATCGCATCGACGATGTCATTGCCGCTGGCTGCGCGGCGGCGAAAGGATTCAACCTGGACCGAACTTTCGTCGCCAAGATGGGTGACGACCTTGGCGAGCACGTGATCGAGCACATTGTGGAACAGTTTTCCCGGCAAGCCATGCACCCAGTGGCGAGGGTCAGCCATCACGGCGAGACCATAGTCACCGCCGAGGTTGTACCCGTAGCTGGTATCCAGATGCACGATTTCGCCCAGTGAGCCCTCGGCCAGCAGCTTTTCCAGTTCGAGGCCAGGGCTTTCGAAATTGTACAGATAGTTGACGCCGACGCGCCGACCGTTCTCGCGGGCACAATCGAAGATCGCTAGCGCCTCCAGCGTGGTCGGCGCGAATGGTTTTTCCACGAACACATGGCAGCCGGCGGCGAGCGCTTCACAGGCGATGGAAGCATGCGCGGCCGGCGGCGTGGCGATATGCACGACATCGAGTTTCTGCTCGGCGAGCATGCGCGAAAGTTCCGTGTAGCGCGCCGGGATGCGCATGCGCGCGGCGAGCTGCTCGGCCATCAATGCCTCGCGGTCGCAAACCGCGACGACTTCGCCGCGACCGATGGCGCGGATCTGCTCGACATGGCCGTCGGCAATTTTGCCGCAGCCGACAATCCCGATTCTCAAGGTCTGGTTTTCCAGGATCTGTTGGAAATCGCGGAAGCACAATCCGCCGATGGCGCGCACGATGGTATCGCCAGCGCTTCCCGGCATATTCTAGTCGAACCCGACATCGGCGCCTGCTTCATTTCGAGCGCCACCGATGTGCATCGCGGTTGCTCAAAAATTCAATCAGGCCGAGCACGACGAAGCCATTCAACTGGAAAAATGCGGCGAGCAAGCGCAGCAGGCGATTTTGGCGCAAGGTCGCCGAGTGGATCGCGACGATGGCAAGGCCATAGACGGTGATCTGAACAAGCAGGGTTACCCGCCAGAATCCACCCTGTCGTGCCAGTGCGGCATTGCTGAGCAGGGCCACCAGCATCATCAACGGTACGAGCAGGCGCAATAGCTTGTGGCAAATCATTTGCAGGAACAGGGGGTTGCGCCCTGGCAGCAGGAACCTCGGCTGCTGCACGAACAACTGGAAATTTCCCGCCAGAGTGCGCACCTTGCGCCGCTTCTCGTCGGCAGCAGCGTTCGACGGGCGATCCCAGGCGATTGCGCGCTCGTCGAAAACGACGCGTCGGCCCTGAGTGACCACGTTCATTGGAATCAACACATCATCGAGGATGGTCGAATCGGGAATCGGCTGCCAGAGCCCGCGCCGCATGGCGTACAAGGCACCACTGACACCGACCACGGAGGCGAACGTGGCTTCCTGCTGGCGGATGAATTTCTCATAGCGCCAGTAGGCATCGACGCCTTCGCCAAAGTCGCTGATTTCGTCGCTGCGAAAGGCGAGCTCGCCGCTGACTGCGCCAACTTCATCATCGGCAAAATTCTCCAGCAGGTGGGCGACGGCATCGTCATCAAGGGTCTGGCGCACATCGCAAAAGACGAGGAAGTCATCGCTGGCCGCCGCGACCGCATCATTCAGGCAGGCGGCCTTGCCACGCCGCTCGGCGAAGGCGAGCAGGCGCACTCCATCCGCCGCGAACTCCTCCACAATCGCATTCGTGCGATCGTCACTGCCATCGGACACCACGAGCAGGCGCAGCAAGCTGCGCGGGTGACTCTGGGTGAGACAGTTGCGGATCTTCTCGGCGATCCGCACCTCCTCGTTGAACGCAACCATGATGATCGTGACGCCAACCTCGAGCGTCGATCGCAAAACCTTGTGCGGACGCAAGCGGGCGAGCACGGCCATAATCAGCGGATAGCCGGCGTAGGTGAATACGATCCCCAGCGCGGAGGCGAAGAACAAGCTGGCCAGCATGGTCGTGAGTCTTCCGGTCGGGTCAGTTTGCTGCCGCGCGCGGCGCATAGGCCGGGCGCGGGATCAGGTGGTCGCGATACTGTCCTGGATCTTCGGCCAGGCCCGCTTCGGCGGCCTTGATGATGTTGTACATCTCGCGCGCACTGACGTAGTGCAGCTTCCATGCCTTGCCATCGTTGTAATGCTTTTCCAGATGAGTGAATGCGGTGTCCATCGACGCACCCAGCAAGGTGTCCAGATCGCACTCCTGGGTGCCGTGGGTGTGGATCTTGACGAAGATCCATTCCGGGCGCCCTTCGACATGGATGCCGGTGTCGACCCAGGCATCGATACGATCCGGGCAGGGTGGACTGACCGCACGGATGTCCGAATTCTCGATGCGCGGAATCAAGCCGAATTTCCGGCTGCGCCAGCGAAAACCCAACGGGCCCTGGATGATCATCAGGTCTCCGGTCGGCGTGCCATTGACGCGGACGCGCACACCCTTGTCGTGTGACTTGGGTTGGGCCGGATCGTCGGTTGCGTAATAGATGCGGTTGACCGTGCTTGGCTGGCAGGGATCCGGCGCGGCAGGGAAGGTGAAATCGGCGTAGCAGCCTTCCTCGCGCAGGATGGTCAACTCGTTGTTGATGCCGCAGCCGAATCCGGTGGGATGGCTGTTGTCCAGCGCCCAGTTGCCATGGATGAAGGCCCAGAGCGGCTGGCCGCTCTGCGCATCGCGCGGCAATGCATCGTGATGGTCAGCCAGCAATTCAGTGAAGCGTTTGAGCGTGGCGCGCAGGTTCTGCTCGGTGTCCTTGTCGTGATGCAGATGGATCTCGATCTCGCCAAGCTGCATGCGGCACATCTCGACCAGGGCATCGAGATGTTCGGGGCGATACTCCTCCTCGGGATAGAAGAAGGTGTGCACCGGCGGGCGGCCATCGGCATCGCGATGGTTTGCGCAGAGCTTCGGATAATCCTGCCGCCAGCGCGCCACGCGTGCGCATTCGATAGCGTAGGGCGGCTTGCCCCAGCCTGGCTCGTAGTGATCGACAAAGCAGAACATCAGATGCCGGGTTACGCCCTCAGGCGGCCGACTGCCGCGCCAATCCTGGCGCATCCATCCAAGCAACCAGCCACTGACATTGCGTTTGCGCATCTGCTGGAGGACCGCAGCCGCCGCAGCAAGCAGGATGATGGCAAACAAGATCAGGAATACGCTCATGGACTGAACCGGCTACGGAAAGTTGGAGGGACGAACGAGGCCGCTCAGGCGACAAAGGCATTCTGATAGCGGACGATCAGGTAGATGACAACGATGCTGATGAACATCACGCGGAGGGTCGAGCCGATCCAGGGCACATCGGGCGCCTGTGTCTCGACATTGTCATTCCATGTCTTCTGGGCGCAATGCCAGCTGGCGATGCACAGGCCGAGCAGGACGTACAAGGTGGGCTGAAAAGTCCGCGATAGAAACAGGGCGCAGGTCAGAAATCCGAGCAGGGACAGGCGCAGGAGGACCGCCCAGCGCCTTTCGGGACTGTCCACCGGCGACAGTTCCGCCGCCTGACCCATCTCCTTGAGGGAAAGCACGATCATGCCGACCCAGAAGAAATAGCCGAACAGACCCAGCTCGGCAAAGCAGAGCACGAATGAGTTGTGCGCCGTGTAGTAGAAGTGTTCGGTGAAGTTGCCAAAGCCGACGCCGAAAATCGGGTGCGCACCGAGCATGACCAGACCTTCGCTCCACGCGGCGATACGTCCACCAGCCGAGGCCTCGCCGGACGAAAAACTGCGGCCTCCGGTGAATCCGAGCACCGCAACCGCCACACCAAACAGCGCGAGCAGGATGCCGGCACGCACTCCCCCGAGCTTGCGCATCAGCCCGAACAGCATGATGACGCCAAGGCCGAGGATGGCGCCCCGTGAGTGGGTCAGGTAACTGGCATAAACAAGCAGGGCGCACGGCACCCAGATCCGCACCAGGTTGCGCACGGAGCGGCGACGCAACCAGGCACCCATGAGCATTGGGAGGACCATCACGATCGCTTGCGAGAAGTCGTTGGGATCACTCAGGAAGCCCCAACTGTGGATGCGCCACAGAGTCGTGCCTGAATCATCGTCGGCGGGTATGACATCGCTGGGGACAACGGCGAGTTCGTCAGTAACCTGGCCGTGCTCGGCCACCACGAGATCGTCGCGCATGAATCCATCGTGATAGGCGGCAATGCCGGCAACCGAGAGTAGAACCATGCATAGCACCAGTAGGCCGCAGGCCATGCGCAGGCGCTCGATGCTGGTCACGACGAGAATCGTGACCACGAACAACAGGGTGGGAGCACTGAACTCGACCAGGGCCGGCAATGCCCCACCGGCCCAGCCGGTGGCGACACGCGAAAGCACGATCGCGGTCATGAGCGCGCCGAGCAGGAGCAGATGGCGTGCGCGCGCAGCCATGACGCCCGTGCGCACGGCATCGAAGATTGAAAAGGCGAGGACGATCAGGGAAAAAACCAGCACCGGCCGATACTCGGCAAGTTGCGGCGCAAAAGCTTCAATAGGATGAAGAAAAGTCAGCGCGAGCAAAATCAGGTACGACGTGAAAATCATGGTGGCGGCAGGACATCGGCGGATTGGGGCGGCGCCTTCGCGCCAGCCGGTGGCTTGCCGAATTTTTCCTTGAGCGCCAGAAACGGACGCTCGACAAGAAAATATGAGGCGCTGGCTGCGGCAAGCGCGAGCACGATATTTTGCGGGAACGCAGTAAACCAGCTGGTTCCGCGAAAGTACAGGAATGGTTCCTGCCAGAGGTAAAGCGAATAACTGAGCACACCGAGTGCAATCAGCGGCCGCGTATTAAGCACGCGGCCCGCCAGCGACCGGGGATGGCTGATCACATGCAACAGGAGCAGGACGATGCCGAAATTGGCCAGTGTCTGGCCGGCGATATAAGCCAATGGCCGCGAGATGAAGGCGGCGCCGTAGCCGATCGCGATGCACAAGCCGCCCAGCGGAATCGCCGGCCAACGCGTCAACTTCTGCACGAGCGGGTGGTCCATCAGGCGGTTGTAGGTGATCGCGGCCAGACAGCCCATGGCCAGTGAGTCGCAGACCGCCTGGAACTCGCGACTCAAGGCCAGCTCCGGACGATCGATCAGGTACATGCCCAGGCGAATGAACGGCACGACGAGAATCGTCACCATGACGCCGCGCATGCCGTAGCGCAGGCCGCAGAAATACAAGGCGAAGGGCCACAGGAAATAAAACTGCTCCTCAACCGAAAGCGACCACTGGTGGTTGAAGTACCAGTTGTAGTCGAGCTGGTAATTGGCCGTGAACGTGAGCACGTGGATCAGGTCCGGAATCGCGGTTGCCACATGGGTTTCGGACAGGTGATGGTAGGTGAGGTCGATGACCCCGCCCAGGTAAAGCATCCACATGACCCCGATATAGAACAAGGCTGCCGGCAGGATGCGCAGTGCCCTGCGGATATAGAAAAGCTTGATCCTTATGCCGCCATGTCGATCAATGTCGCGAAGCAGCAAGGTGGTGATCAGGAAGCCCGAGATGATGAAGAAGAAGCGCACTCCGACATTGCCCAGCGATGTAAACGCGGGTCGGTCGAGAAATGCAGGTGCGAGACGCGTCGATGCGGCGTGTGCGAAAATCACCAGCGCGATCGACAACGCGCGCATGCCGTCCAGTGAGGGGATGTGCAGAGGAAGTCGTGGCGCGGTCTGATTGGCCATGGTCTTCAAATTTCCTGTCCAGGGCAGCGCCATAAATGGATATTGAACCCAGCCGCGGACGTTAGCAGATTGCCCCGGCGTTGTATCCTTCCCGCATCCAATCGAACTTCACCATCCGCATCGGCCATGACTCCGGTGTTGCCTGAAATGGACTAATAGACGATGTCGGATTCACCTGCCGCTGGCGACCCCCGACATGTTCTCTACCATCACCGCACCCAGGGCAAGGCGGTTGAAGGCGTGCACATCCGTGGCATCACCGATGCCCTGCGTGCGGACGGCCATACGGTTGACATCCTGTCCCTGCCCGGTGCGGATCCGTATGCCAGTCCCAAGGCGATGTCACCGACGCGCCAGGCCACCTGGTGGATGCGCCTGGTCTCGAAGCTGCCAGAGCCGTTTTTCGAGCTGGCCGAAGTTGCCTACAACGCGGTGGTCGCCTGGCGCATCCTGAACTGGCTACGGCGTAATCCGGATGTGGATTTCATCTACGAGCGCTACTCGCTGTTCCTGTTTGCCACGGTCTGGATCGCCCGCCGGCGCAAGCTGCCGATCATCCTTGAAGTCAACGACTCGGCGATCGTCACCCGCGTGCGCCCCTTGTTCTTCCAGCGCCTGGCCATGACCATCGAGCACTGGCTCTTCCGCAAGGCCAGTGGCCTGGTTTTCGTATCCACGGTGTTTCGGGATCGAGCACTGGCGGCCCATGGTGAATTGGCGCCGACCATCATCACGCCCAATGCGGCCAACATCGACAAGTTCAGCTTTACGGCCGAGCAACGCGATCGCGCCCGCGCACAATGGGATCTTGATGGTCACGTGGTGTGTGGATACCTCGGCGCCTTCGTGCCATGGCATGCGATCGATGCATTCGTGCACAAGATTGCGCCGCGGCTGGCCGAAGCACCCCATTTGAAACTACTGCTGGTCGGGGATGGCGCCACCTATCCGGCGCTGAAGGAATTTGTCGCCGAGCACGGCATCGGCGATCAGGTCGTGCTTTCCGGTCGTGTCTCCCATGACGAAGTGCCAGGCCTGCTCGCGGCCATGGACATGGCCATCCTGCCGAATGCCGGCGACTACACGTCACCGGTCAAACTGTTCGAGTTCATGGCCTGTTCGATCGCACCGATCGCCCCGGATTTCGATCCGATCCAGGAAGTTCTGGTTGAAGGCGAGACTGGCTGGATGTTCAAGGCCGGCGATCTCGAAGCCGCTGTCGAGAAGGTCCTTGCCCACAGCAGCAAGCCGGAGGAACTGGCGCGCGTTGGTCGTGCAGCGCGCACCTATGTCACCAACGAAAGGCAGTGGAAGCACAATATTCGCCAGTTGATCGACTTTCGCGATTCGCTGAAATCCGGATGATCGGCCAAGTGTTGTCTGTCAAGTCGCTGATCGGCGCCGTCTGATCGAAGCCATTCTCGAAAATCAAATTCCCGGCGGGCGCACAACTGGCCATCATGCTTTCTGGCGCGGAGAGGTTTGCCGAGAGACTGAATCCTCCAGCTTCCTGTTTGGCGGCGGGTGCCGCGCGAAGCGTGCTTTCCATGCGGAAATGACCCTCCTCCGAGGTCATTTCAGCGTGCTCGACAGGCCGGAGGATGGCACTGCCCGTGATGCACGTGTGGTCGGACGCGCAAGCCGCACCTGCGAACAACAGCAGGTGAGTCCGATACACAGTTGAAGGTTCATGGCTTCACCATTGCTTCAAGGGCTTCCAACCGGGCGCGCAACGAGGCGTTTTCTTTTTCGGCTCTTCCGGAACTCGTGTGGGTGGCCCATCGCCACCCAACAGTCGACAGGCCAGTGCCGCGAATCCATGAACGTCGGTCGCCGCCGTGCTGCGTTCGCCGCGCACCTGCTCCGGCGCGCATAGGCCAGCGTGTAGCCGACGTTGGTGGCGGTTGCGTTGGCGTGCAGCAACGCCAGCAAGTCACTGTCGCCAGGCGACTGCGCGGGCTCACTCGTCATCGAGTACCCCGGAAAGCAGCGCGCGAGCCTGCAACCAGTCGCGGCGAACTGCTTTTTCGGTCAGGCCGAGCAGTTCGGCAATTTCCTGATGTTCAGACCCGGCAAGGAATCGCATCTCGACGACTTGCACCAGCCGAGTGTGCTGGACGCGCATGGTCGTCAATGCCGCATCGATGGCCAGCAAGCGATCCATGTCCCGCTCTTCGAATGCGATGGGGGCATCGTCTGTCAGACTGACCAGCGGAGCATCGCGATTCCGTGCACGGCGCGAACGAATGTGATCGATCAAGGTGTTGCGCACGGCCCGCGCAAACAGCGCGAAGTGGCGTTCGCGCTCCGCACCTTCATGTCCGGAGGCAATTCGCAGAAATGTTTCGTTGACCAGCGCGGTTGTATTCAGCGGGGCGACCGGCATCCATCTGCGCTGGCCAGCGGCAATGGCACGCAAACGGGCATAGGCCGCAGGCAGCAAGGTCTGCTCCAGATCCCCGGCCGGTTCGGACTCAGGGGTCAGGACATGGTGGGCGCCGGCGCAGGAACACTTGAACCCGGCCCGACTGGCAGGAAATTGTCATTCATGATTGCGGACGAGATTGCCCGCCTGAACGTCGGCTTGGGTCGGTGGAACTTGCTGAGTCATGCCGCTCAACCTGGCGGCGCTCACTGACCACCTGCTCGCAAACAGCCAGGGTTTCGCGCCCGACATCGTCCCAGGTGCGACGCATGGCGGCGGCAATGGCGTCGCGATCCCAACTGCGTTCCAGTGCCTCATCGATTGCTTGCTCCAGCGCATCGACATTGCGTGCGGGAATCAGTATTCCGTTTGTGGCATCGATGATTTCGCGCGTGCCGCCGACATCCGTGGCGACCACGGGTCGGCCACAGGCGATTGCTTCGACAACCACGTTGGGATAGCCCTCGGACCAGCTTGGCAAGGTCAGCAAATCAGCGGCACCGATCCATTCGGCGACCTGTGCGGGCTCGCATCCTCCTGGCAGGATGACGCTTGCGTCCAGTCCGCTGGCGGAAATCAAGGTGCCAAGTTGTTCGCGCATGACGCCATCGCCAATCAGGGCCAGACGCAGATTCGGCTTGCGCCGGACCAGGCGACCGTGCGCTTCGATCAGCTCACGCATGCCCTTGCTTTCAACCAGGCGACCGACATAGATCACCAGTTCCGTTTCGGGCTTGATGCCGAGCTTCTCGCGCATCGCGGCACGATCAAGCGGGCGGAAGATGTCGGTATTGAAACCATTGCTGATGGTGTGCGTGCGGTCGGCGCTTGCATTGAACTGATCGATGGCGGCGACGCGCATGGCCTTGCTCACCGTCAGCAGGGCATCGACGCCGGCAATGGTCCGGCGCGTCATCACGGCATTGATTCCCGAGCGCACATGGATGTCCGAGCCGCGTGCACCGACGATGCAGGGCACGCCGAGGTTTCTTGCAGTACGCAGAGCAGCATGGCCATCGGGATAGACCCAATAGGCGAGCACCAGGTCCGGCGCGAAGCGGCGTACCCGTGGGGTCAGCAGGCGGCTGGCAACGACGCCGTTGAGCAAGCGGGAAAGCCCCGGAATGGCCGGATAGCTGAAGGCCTCCACATCGAGGCCCTCGATGCGATAGTCCGGCCCGATGTCATCGTGCAGAAAGCTGCGCGGTGCGAGGCCGGGCAAGCGCGGATAGCGCGGCTGGATAAACCAGGTTCGCACCTCGGTGAGACGCGACAAGGCGCGCGCGGTCTCGTAGATGTAGCGCCCGCGTGTCTGGTCATGCGCAACCGGCAGCATCGGGGTGACCAGGGCAATGCGGGGCGAACTCATGATCTCGCCCCGATGGTCCGGAGCGATGGGTTCAACCCCCGCGATTCCGCCGACATGATCCGGCGCTCAGGCATTGAGCAGTTTCCGTTCCCACGCCAGTGCCGTGGCGACGATGAAATCGAGGTCGTCGTGACGCGGTTGCCAGTCGAGGGTCGATTTCAGCTTGTCGCAACGCGCAATGAGCATCGGTGGATCGCCAGCACGACGCGGCTGTTCGGAAACATTGAGGGGCTTGCCATTGACGCGCGCGACGGCATCGATGACCTCGCGCACGCTGTAGCCGTGGCCATAGCCACAGTTGAGCAGGGTCGATTCACCGCCTGCGCGCAGATAGTCGAGCGATTTCAGGTGGGCAGCGGCGAGATCATCGACGTGGATGTAGTCGCGGATGCAGGTTCCATCCGGCGTGTCGTAGTCGGTACCGAATACCGACAGTTGTGCGCGCTTGCCGACGGCTTGCTCACAGGCGACCTTGATCAACAGGGTCGCATTCGGGGTCGACTGCCCGATGCGGCCACCCGGATCGCAACCAGCAACATTGAAGTAACGCAGGATGGCGTGCCGCATCGGCGTGGCGGCCGCGAGGTCGCGCAACATCCACTCACTCATCAGTTTCGAGCTGCCGTAGGGATTGATCGGCTGGGTCGGCGTGTTTTCATCCGCGATACCGCTGGCCGGCATGCCGTAGACCGCCGCCGTCGAAGAAAACACGAATTGGCCGATGCCGGCAGTGGAGCAGGCAGCAAGCAGGTTGCGCGTGGCACAGGTGTTGTTGGAATAGTACTTGAGCGGATTGCTGACGGATTCCGGCACGATCGTATGCGCGGCGAAATGCATGACCGTATCAATGCCGTGACGTTTCAGCAGTCGGTCAACCAGGTCGCGATCCGCCGTATCGCCAACCACCAGTTCCGCGCCAATCACGGATTCGCGGAAACCGGTGCTGAGGTTGTCGAGCACAACCACGCGTTCGCCACGCTCAGCGAGTTGGCGCACGACATGGCTGCCGATGTAGCCGGCACCGCCGGTGACCAGGATGGTATTCAACTTGGTTCCCTTTGCATGCCGGGCAGGGATGGCATCAGGTTCTTCATCATCGGGAGTAGATCAGCCGCACGTAGGCGCTACTTTCATGGTAGGAAAGAGCGTCAGTCTGATCCTTGCGTTCGTTGCGGGCGATATCCACGCGCCAACCCCAGTGCCGGCTCATCTGCTGCCGCAGATAGGCGCCAAACAGGGTATCCCGCGTGTCGACGTTGCCGACCTGGTAATCGCGTCGGATGATGCCGGCGAGGACGCCCAGGGTCAGGTTTGGTCGCAGCTTGTAGGCCAGATCGACCCGACCCTCAAGCTCGTTGCGATCGGAATCGATGGCGCTGTCGCTGATGTAGCGGATGGTGCCGAAAGAAACCGCGGAAATCAGGCTGATGCGCACCGTTTCCAGCGCGTAACGGCCTTCAATACGATGATTCTTGTAGACATCCGGGCTGATCGCGGCACCGCCGATGCTGATTCCGCCGAATCCGTTCCCGATGTCGGCGTTGCTGATGGCGAGGCTGGTTGCAGCGTCGGAAATATCCCGGTAGACGCCGAGCCCGAATGTGTTTTGTGCACTCGCGCGCCAGTTCAAGTTGGCCCGGATCAACGCAGCGTTGATATGCTCGCCACGGTCGAAATCGAAATGCGAGTAGCCCAGCGCGACATCCAGATCCAGCTGCGACAGCTTCTGGGTGTAGCCCGCGTAGCCGGCGTAACGCGTGTAGTCCGATTGCTGGCTGTTGTTGTCATAGTTGATCTTCGAAGCCTCCAGATTCGCGCTCAGGCGCCTTGTCGAATCGAGGTCCTTGAGTGCCCGCAGGGCGGCACTGAGACGACCGGAATTGAATTCATCCGTGGTCTGCGCGTAGCTGTCGGTGTAACGCAGCTCAGCCTGGCCCATGGTGGATTGGCCAAGGCGGAATTGCAGGGTTGGCCCGGTCGAAAACACATTGGTCTGTTGCAGGTTGTCCGGCGAGTCGGGCAGGCGAAGATTGATCGGATTGAGACCAAGGCTGTCGGCAAAGCTCCATTTCAGGCGTTCCGGAATCAGGGTCCAGTCGACCACTCCATCGAGGGTGCCGCGAAACTCGTTGCCAAACGCGCCGCCCAGATAGTCCCGGTATTCGACCAGTCCGTTCACCTGTGCCCGCACAATCGAACCGTCTTCGCTGAAGCGGAATGCGAGTTGCGGAATCAGCAGGTTCTCGGCAACCGGATCGACCGCGCTCAGGTTGATGTTGTCACTGTGCAGGTAGCCGATTTCCGCCGTGTAATCCAGGCGCGCGGCAAGTGCTGCGGATGAGGCCGTGAGTATCAGAAACGCGGGTGCCAGAACGCGGTCGATGCGCATGTCAGAACCTCCCATTCCTGCCACTCAGGGCAGTTGATTGACAACGATGCCGGCCAGCTTGCGCGGGTCGAAATCCGCCGCGTGCTTGCGGATCAGGCTTGGCGAATCCCTGCCACTGCCAGTCACGAGGACAACGAAATCCGCGAGTTCGGAAAGGATGCGTGCATCCGGCGAACCCTTTACCGCAGGACCATCAAGGAAGATATATCGATCGGCATAGCGTGTGCGCAGCGAATCCATCAGGGTCCGCATGCCGAACGAGGAGAAGTATTCGCCGCTCATTTCGCGTTTGCGCCCATTGGGAATCAGGCGAAGTCGGGGAATCCCGGTGTGATGGAGTATCTTCTCTATGCCCAGTTGTGGGTGCTCGAGGTAGTCGATGAGACCGCTACTTGCGGCATCAACGCCCAGCGCCGCGTGTTGCGAGGGGTTGCGCAGGTTGCAGTCGATCAGCAAGGCCGTCTTCGCCTCGTCGAAGGCGAATGCAGCGGCCAGGTTGCGCGCAACGAAACTGCCGCCCGACATGGGGCTGATCGGCGCCACCATGGTCACGAAATTTCCTTCGCCACCCAGGGCCAGCAGGCGTGTGCGGATTTCGCGGAATGCATCCACCTGGGCGCGATCCGTTTGCTCGGGGTGGATGATCCGGCGGTCTTCGAGCGCGCGACCTGACAGTGGGTGGGGCTCGACCATCCTGGCGATCGAGCGTGATCCGCTGGCGCGTCGGGTGATCCCGCTGCCCCCCGCGTCGAGCGCGGCGCCGATCGGGTTGGCTGGGCCCAGTTCCTCGTGCGAACCAATCATGAGAACTTCATCACTCTGGACCAGTAGACAAGGACATAGGCTGCGATGACCACAACGACCATTGACGCGGAAAACAGGAGGCGCGCGCGACTTCTCATCTTTTCGCGTGCCGTGGAAAATGCAGGAATACTGGCCAAGACAACCAGTCCTGTCGTGCGTTCGAGCTGGCGTGCACTGCGGATGCGCGGGTCAAACTGGACCAATGCGTAAAGCAGGCCGAACGGGATGACGATCGCAAGGACAAGGCCGCCCATGGCGAAATGCACTAGGCGCAAGCCTGAGGGGCGCAGGGGCAGGATGGCCGGATCCTGGATTCGAAACTGCAGGCCGCGTTGTTCCTCGTCGAGCACCATCGACACGCGTGCATTCTCGCGCCGCTTGAGCAGATCCTGATAGATGTCGCGATTGACCTCGTAATCGCGGGTCAGTTCGGCCAGCGCGCTTTCCGATGCGGCGATGCGGCGGCTTCGATCGAGTTCCTCATTGAGCATGCTCTGGTTGGAGCTGAACCGGGTCCGGGTTGCGGCCATTTCCTGGCGAAGATCGGCCAGGCGCCCCTTGAGAGTCTGGTAGAGCGGGTTGAACTGGGCTTCGTCGGAGAGCGTCTGCTTTCCGGCCTTGGCCAGGTTGTGACGCTCCTGCTCACTCTGGATCTGTTTCTTGATGTCTTCCATCTGCATGCGCGTGCGCACCACATCCGGATACTGGTCGGTGTAGGTCAGCAGCAAACGGTCCAGCTGGTTCTGCAAATCGATCAATTGGGCCCGGTACAGGCCCTCGCGGGTTTGTACCGCGGTCACTTCCGACTCTCCCGAAAGCTGCGAGAGCAGGGCGCCTTCGCGTGATTGCTGCTCCATCATGTCGGTGCGCGCCTGCTCGACCTGGGCACGCAGGGCGCTGATCCGTGAGTTGGCATCGGTCGCGCTGCCCGGTTGGGCATCCGCATTTGCAGAACGATATTTGAGCAAACCCTCTTCAGCGGAGGTCAGTTTCTTGTGGTAATCGGTGACCTGGTTGTCGATGAACTCGAACGCATCGCGGCTCTCGCGCTCCTTGGCCGCCCGACTTTCCTCGATGAGCAATTCGGCGAAACGCTGGGTCACCTTGAAAGTGCGCTCGGGATCCGAATCGCGGTAGGTGATCTGGACCAGTTCCGGCCTCGGACTGTTGACCTGGGTGCGGTCCTTGATCTGCTCCATGAGCCGATCCTGCTCGATTGGCGTCGGATGGGATTCCATCCAGCCACCGGTGACCAGTATGTCAGCCAGGACCTTGCGCCCGAAAATGACCTGGCGGGCCATTCCGGCACGATCTGAAACGCCGGTGGGTACGGCGCGCCCCTCAAGCAGCGGCGTGATGATGTCGCTGCTTTGGGCGAGGATCGAGGTGGTCGCCACATAGGATTTCGGCCAGAGCAAGCCAGCGACGAGCGCGATCAACGCGATTCCAGCAAAGATCAGGCTCAGGGACGTGCTGAATCGCCGACCCTCCCTGATGAAGAGCGGCAGCATTTCTGCGATCGGTATTGGCGCAGTATTCAACATGGTTTAGTCGGCAGTCCGCAGCGGTTTCGACAATCCGGGTCAGAATGCTCGTTCGGGAACGGTGATGACATCGCCTGGCTGAACTTTGTAGTTCGACTCGAGATCACCCTTCTCCAGGATTCGATCCAGGCGCACCGGAAAGGCGCGCGTGGTCTCGCCGTCCTTGCGGTACAACTCGGTGCGCCCTGCGGCGGCAAACTCGTTGGTTCCGCCGGCGGCAAGCACCGCATCCAGAATCGTCATGCCCTGGCGATACGGCACCGAAATGGGTGTCCTCACAGCGCCGGTCACGCGAACTCGCGACAAGTATTCATGGCTGCGCAGCTGGTCGATGATCACGGTGACTTGTGGATTGCGCACAAACTTCTCGAGCGCGGTCTTGATCTCGATAGAAACCTCTTCAGGGGTGCGGCCACCTGCTTCGACATCGCCGACCAGAGGTACTGAAATGCGTCCATCCGGCCGCACAGGTACGGTCACGTTGAGATCCGGGTTCTGCCAGACCGCTACGCGAATGACATCATCCACGCCGATCCGATAGGCGTCGACAGCCTGCGCTTCCGGATTTATCCTGGGCGTACTCCCTGGCTGCGGCCCGCTCGCACACGCAGCCAGCAACAACACCAGCGCACCGACAGAAAGCCTGCTCAAGATCTTCATGGGATCTCCAAAATGCTCATGCTGCTGGAAACCGTGAAACGTATCACAATTTGTGTCCGGCTCCTGTTTTAGGTGCCAAAGTAGCCGCGGTACCAGTCGACAAATCGTGCAATCCCGTCCTCGACGCTGGTCGCCGGCGTGTAACCGGTATCCCGGGTCAGTTCGGTGACATCGGCGAAGGTATCCGGCACGTCGCCCGGCTGCAGCGGCAGGAGTATCTTCTCCGCCTTTCGCCCGATGCAATCCTCGATCACTTCGATATAGCGTGACAACGCGACCGGCTGGTTGTTGCCGATGTTGTAGACGCGATACGGGGCCGAGGAGGAAGCCGGCGTCGGATGCAGGGGATCGTAGGCCGGATCGCCTGCGGGGACGCGATCGAGCGTGCGCATGACGCCTTCGACGATGTCATCGATGTAAGTGAAATCGCGCGTGTGCTTGCCATGATTGAAGACCTCGATCGGCTCACCGGCAAGGATCTTGCGCGTGAACAGGAACAAGGCCATGTCCGGCCGGCCCCATGGCCCGTAGACGGTGAAGAAGCGCAGTCCGGTCGTCGGCAATGCAAACAGGTGGCTGTAGGTATGCGCCATCAGCTCGTTGGCTTTCTTGGTCGCCGCATACAGGCTGACCGGATGATCGACCGGATCCTGCACCGAGAACGGCAGCTTGCGATTGGCCCCGTACACCGAACTCGACGAGGCATAAACCAGATGCTCGACGCCGCCGTGTCGGCAGGCTTCGAGGATGTTGGTGAAGCCGACGATATTGCTGTCGATGTAGGCGTGCGGATTTTCCAGCGAATACCGCACGCCGGCCTGGGCAGCCAGGTTGACCACGCGCTGCGGCCGGAACTCCGCAAACGCCGCCTCCAGCGCAGCACGATCCTCCAGTGAGGCCCGAACAAAGCTGAAGTTCGGTTGCGGCAGCAGCCGCGCCAGGCGGGCTTCCTTCAAGGCCGGATCGTAGTAGGCATTGAGATTGTCGTAGCCAAGCACCTCATCGCCGCGCTCAAGCAGGCGCGCGCTCAATGCCGAGCCGATGAATCCTGCAGCGCCGGTGACAAGTACACGCATTACCTGATTCTCCTGCTGAAACAAGCTGACACGTGCTCAGTGAATTCGTCATCCCAGCCTGCGCCGGGATGACGATAGTGGGGTTTTGTGCTCACTTCGCGCTCAATTCAATGCCATTCGAGTCAGAGTCGATCGTCGACCGCTTCGCGCGGCAGCACTTGCTTGACGTCGAAGACGACGCAGCCGGGTTTGCCGAGCGCACGAATGCGTGCCGCACCCATCTCGATGAACTGCCGGTGGGCGACGGCAAGGATGATGGCATCGTATTGCCCGCTGGCCGGCGCATCGATCAGTTCGATTCCGTATTCGTGGCGCGCTTCCGCGGCATCGGCCCAGGGATCGTGCACGTCGACCTCGGCATGGCAACTGCGCAATTCGGCGATGACATCGACCACGCGCGTATTGCGCAGGTCGGGGCAGTTTTCCTTGAAGGCCAGGCCGAGCACGAGCACCTTGGACTGGGCAACGTGGATACGCCGCTGGATCATCAGCTTGATCACGCGCTGGGCGACATGGCTGCCCATGCCGTCATTGATGCGCCGCCCCGACAGGATCACTTCCGGGTGATAGCCGATCTGCTGCGCCTTGTGCGTCAGGTAGTACGGGTCGACGCCGATGCAGTGGCCGCCCACCAGACCGGGCCGGAAGGGCATGAAATTCCATTTGGTGCCGGCGGCGGCGAGCACTTCGCTGGTGTCGATGCCAAGCCGATGGAAGATCAAGGCCAGCTCGTTGACCAGGGCAATGTTGAGATCGCGCTGGGTGTTCTCGATGACCTTGGCCGCCTCGGCGACGCGGATGCTTGATGCCTTGTGCGTGCCGGCGCTGATCACGCGCCGATACAGCGCATCGACGAAATCGGCCGCTGCCGGTGTCGAGCCCGAGGTGACTTTCATGATTGATTCGAGGCGATGCGCCTTGTCGCCCGGATTGATCCGCTCCGGGCTGTAGCCGGCGAAGAAATCCTCGTTCAGGCGCAACCCCGATTCGCGCTCGATGATCGGCACGCAGACCTCTTCGGTCGCGCCCGGATAGACGGTCGATTCGAAAATCGCCACGCCACCGCGCCGGATCGCGCGACCGACCGTGCGGCTGGCGGCTTCGAGCGGGCCGAGATCGGGGCGGCGTGCATCGTCGATCGGGGTTGGCACGGTGACGATGAACACGTTGCGATCGGCAAGATCGGCCGGGTCGCTGGAAAAGCGCAGGTTCCGCGTGGCCTTCAGCTCGTCGGCACTGACTTCTAGGGTGTGGTCCTGGTGTGCCTGCAGATCGGCAATGCGCTGTGCATTGATGTCGAAACCCAGCGTATCGAGCTGGCGACCAAAGGCCACCGCCAAAGGCAGGCCGACATAACCGAGTCCGATGATCGCCGGATGCAGATCATCGGGATGGGGCAGAGTCGCGGATCCCATGGAACGCTCCGGTGGATTCAAGTGACAAGTGTAGCAATCGCGCCGCTGCTTGCGCATGCCGCAGCAGCGAATCCGTAGCGCGGACAAGCGCAGCGCATCCACCATTCCCCAGGAAGCCGTTGCCCCTCTGGGCCGCTTCGTCGCCACATCAAGCGGGGTCGCTGTCTTCGCACGCGCACGGATTGCGCGGTGGTTGCGCTGCGCTTATCCACCCAACGAAAAATCGATAGACGGTGCGGGCCTGGATGGATTTTCCTGCTTTGCTGCTTTGCTGTTGGAGGGATTTCGTTGCAATGGGCTGGCAATCGCTCATGCCCAACCCGACATGCGGTAGACCCAGATGCCGATGTATTCCTTCAACGCCCGCGAACTCCGCTCCAGCGCTGCCGCGCTGGGCATCCAGCGCAGCAGCCAGTATCCGGTCGGTCGGCTGGCCTCGAAATCCGTCGGTGCCGCAATCGCATCGATGCCAAGCTTGCGAAACGTCGCCAGCGCGCGCGGCATGTGTTGCGCCGAAGTCACCAGCAGGATCCGGTTGATCCCGCGCGCCTGCAGCAAGGGTCGGGTATTGATGGCGTTCTCCCGCGTCGTGCGACTGCCGGATTCCAGCACCAGCGCCGCCTCGGGTACGCCAAGGTCCTTGACGAACGCGGCCATCGCCGGCGCCTCCGGCCAGATCATGCCGAGTTCTTCCACGCTGCCCCCGGAAAGGATCACCAGTGGTGCCCGGCCTGCATGAAAAAGCGTCGCGCCAAACCAGACGCGATCTGCCCCGGCTTGCAGGTTGATGCCATGCTCGTCCTCGTCGACACCGCCGCCCAGGACGACGATGGCATCGACCAGGGGCAGCTCGGCTGCCGCTACCTGCGGGTATTGCTGCTCCAGGCTCTCGCCAAGCAGGAACGTCGGCACCGGCAGAGACCACAGCAGCAACCAGCCCAGTCCAGACACGCAACAGGCCATGCCCAGCCGAGGCCAGCGCCTGCGCAGCAACAAGCCGAGCGGGACCAGCAGCAGGCACAGGGTCAGCGGATAGATCAGCTGGGTCAGGAGTTTTCCAATCAGCATGGGCATACCTGCTTCAAGATGGCCGTGGGCACTGTGCAGCGCACACGTCGATCACTCGGCAACCAGTCGTGGATGAGCGCAGCAGGCGCGATAGTCGCATGGATTCGCGACGTGCCCCGGCATTGCCGCGCGGCGCTCACGTTGTCGCCAGGTGTCCGCGCAACATTCAGCAGAATGCGATCTGCGTCACATGGCCGCCGGATCCGCCATTGAAAGTCCAGCAGCCCCGCAAAGAGTTTCCGCCAACGCCGTCGCAACGACAGTGGATTACAACATGAACATGCGCACATTTCCCAGCGTATCGGATACCATCTGGCTACCGGAAAGGTCGGGAGCCGGAACTCGTGGATCTTCAATTGATGGGATTGTGGGGGGCAATCGCTGCGTTTCTGATTACGCTGATCGTGCAGAAACTGCTGATTCCCGTCTCGTCCCGTTTCAATCTGCTGGATCATCCAGCAGGGCGCAAGGATCACGCCGAGCCAACGCCCGTGACTGGCGGCTTGGCGATGCTGGCCGGCCTTGCGCTGGCATCGCTGCTGACCTTGCCGACAATCGATTCAACGCTTGGCGGATTCCTCGGTGCCGCCACCCTGCTGGTGGTCGTCGGCCTGCTCGATGACAAGTACGATCTGGACTGGCGCCTGCGCATCCTTGCGCAGATTTTGGCCGCCTTGATCATGATCTACTTCGGCGGCGTCCGCGTGCACTACCTTGGCCACCTGTTCGGCAACGAAAACCTGGTGCTCGGAAAACTCTCGGTGCCCTTCACCATCTTTGCCACGGTCGGCATCATCAATGCGGTGAACATGATCGATGGCGCCGACGGCCTTGCCGGGCTCCTCGTCCTCGCCGCCCTCGCCATGCTGTCGGCGGCAACCGTGTATTCCGGAAACCAGGCCTTGCTCAAGGACTTGCTGCTTGCCATCGGAGCCGTCTGCGGATTCCTGCTGTTCAATCTGCGGCATCGCTGGCAGCGGTCCGCCAAATCGTTCATGGGCAATGCCGGCAGCGCCCTGCTCGGATTGATGATGGCGTGGATGACATTCCGCCTGACCCAGACCCCCAGTCATCCGGTAACGCCGCTGCTCGCACTGTGGTTGCTGCCGATCCCGATCATGGACTGCCTGGTCCTGATGGCCCGTCGCTTGAAGCTGGGGCAATCGCCATTTCGCGCCGATCACAACCATATCCACCACCTGATGATGGAAGCCGGCTTCACCCCGACCCAGGTTGCATTCACCCTGGCCGCTTTCAGTTGCGCCAGTGGATTGCTGATTGCACTGGCGCTGCGTGCCCATTGGTCGCACAACCTGTTGCTTGGGGCGTTTTTCCTGATGACGGCAATCTGGTACTGGCTGACCGGGCGGCGTGCCCGCGTGATGAAATTCTTTGGTGGCGGAAAGAAAGCCACTCGGGTGACCGCGTTGATCGGAACTGAAGCACCGCAGGAATCCCGGCGTTAGAAACCTCCGCACCTGACCGTGATGGGCAATTTCATCGCACTGGCACCCTCCAAATGGAAGCAGGGCCGGCAACATCTCCGGGTGTTTCCGGCATTGCTTCCCGGGGCATACTCCAGCTTTCCGATTGACAAGCCTCCCGGCTGGCGGGGAGGGGAATCCCGTGGGTTGTTATCGTCAATCGGGTTCAGTTAATTGAGCCCCAACGCGTTTGTCGACCCTGGCTTCCCATTCTCAAGATCAGGTACTTGCAGCAATGTCTGAACGTGATGCCGGAAGCGGTAGCGTTGCATCCAACGTGATCTATACGGCCGGTGGTGGAATTGCCATTGCCTTGGTGACGGTTCTTACAATCCCCTTCTACCTGTTGGCAATCGGTCGCGAGCGCTATGGCGTGCTCGTGGTTTTCTGGACGGTTGTTGCAACGTTGACCTTGCTGGAACTTGGCGTTTCAGGTGCGACCACTCAACGAATTGCCAGTGTTTCCAAAGACAATCCAATCGAGCGCGATCGATTGTTCTCTTCGGCCATGATGATGAACGCCATCATGGGACTGGTTGGTTCATTGGTGGCAATCTTTGCCATCCAGTTCATCGCGACGAAGCTGTCGTTCTCCACCGAGGCTGCTCGTGTGGAATTTGTCGCATGTTGGCCTGCAATGGCTGCCATATTTCCAATCATGACGATCCGCAACATCGCGCAGGCGGCGATGGTGGCGACACACAAGTTCAAGCCGTTGGCGGTGATCTGCGTTGCCGAAGCTATTGCTGTGGCCGTCGTTCCTCTCGCCGTGGCGTGGTGTCTGACGATTGAGGTTCCTGCCTTGCTGGCTTCGATAGTCGTGATCAAGGGCCTAACCCTGGTATTCATGACCGGCTACTACACCCGAGTCACGCCGCAATTCACGTTCCAGATGCCACGAATGGCCATTGTCAAATCATTGCTTGGGTTTGGCCTATGGGCAACAGTGTCGAGTGTCATCACACTGATATTTGTCAGTCTGGATCGATTCCTTATCGCAGGCAAGGTTGGAGTTGCGGCGATTCCTCTTTATTCCGTGCCACAGAGCATCACGCAGCACTTGTCGATAGTTCCGCGAGCTTTTACCAACGTGCTTTACCCGCGCTTTTCGGCGGCTTCAACCACGGTCGATGCGATGGCCATGAGCGTCCGAGCCATTGATGCAACCAACTACCTCCTGGTGCCGGTCTGCGTATTCGCGATCATCGTCATCGAGCCATTCCTGTCGCTTTGGGTCGGCGCGGATTTTGCGGCAGGCGCTAGAGTCGTCGCTTTTGCATTCATCATCGGTGCCTGGGCCAGTGGGCTTGGGCGAATCCCGGGCATGATGCTTTACGGGCGCGGACTACCTGGCAAGGTAGCGAAGATTCACGCCATCGAGTTGTTGCCATTTGTCGTGCTCTTGTTCTTCGCCGTCAAGTTTTTCGGCATCGTGGGCGCTGCAATAGTGGTAGTCGGCCGGATGGTGGTCGATACACTGTTGCTTGCGCGAAGCGCAGGACTAGCACGGTTGTTGCTGCGTCTCTCGCGCGTGCCGACGATTTTCCTCCTTGCGGGAACGCTGCTCGGGCTGTCGTTGGCGCTTGATTCTCCCTTGCGCTGGATGCTGGCTGGAGGTCTGAGCGTCGCAACGCTCGCATGGTTTGTATTGAGCATGCCAAGCGAGATGGCGCGACTTGTGACCCAGTACGCTCCGATTCTCCGTTCAGTGCCGTTCGGAAAGCTTTCACGCCCAGTCCCTGCGCTCGACTGAATCAAGTCAGGCATGTGCGGAACGGACAAATAATGCACCAGCAATACATCTCGATCGCCAAACAGGAATCTGGAGTGAAGAAGTCAATCAAGAAACTGCTCGGGAAATTGGGCTACCAAGTACTCAGGCGCCATGCCTCGCAGGTTGGCTTGGTCTCGATTCATGCCGTTACTGGCAAATCGCGCACGTACAGGTTCGCCTCGGACATGCCTTGCGATGGGGTCCAGAAATATCATGTGAATGGCGAGTTCTACGAAGCAAAAGAGTTGGAGATGATCCGATCGATCTTTCGCCCAGGGGTCTTTGTCGATGTGGGAGCGAATGTTGGCAATCATTCAATCTACATGGCGGGAGTGCCCGCATGTGAGCGTGTGGTAGCGGTTGAGCCAAATCCACGCGCCCTGCGCCTGTTGCGGCTGAACCTGGGTTTGAACGATCTTGAAAGTCGCGTCACTGTCATCGCTGCTGCGTTCTCGGATAGCGAGGCCGAGTTCACGATGCGCACGCCGACAAACAACCTTGGTGGCACGACAATCATGCCGGCAGCAAGAGGCAATCAGCCAGCGGAAGAGGTCGGCAAATGCCATTCGGTGATTGGCTCGGAAGCATTGCGCGGGATCAATGTGTCTTTTATCAAGATCGACGTCGAAGCTCACGAAATGGAAGTGCTGCGCGGACTGCGGGAGGTGATCGCAACGCAGAGACCGGACGTGTTCATCGAAGTCAGCAGGGAGGATCGAAGAAACGTCGAATGCTTTTTCATCGACTTGGGATATTCGATCGGTGAACCGGTGCCGCCGGACGAGCCTCTGGTGACGCTCATGTTTATTGCCAATGCCAGTGGCTAGTGCGATGTGCCGCCAATACAACGCAGATGCGAGTACATTCAGCGGCGGCACGCGCTTGCGTTTCGAGCCATTGACCCTGACGCGCAAGGTGACCCATCCTTCGAAAGATTTGGGTTCGGATGTGGTTGTTCCGGTTGCCGTGATTTCCCTTGCGGATATGACAGGACGCAGGGACAACCTCCTCTTGGGCAATGTTCCTGCGGCTTGGGTGGAATGCTATTTTCCTGCCGTGGACATGCGCCGTGCAGAAAGGCGCGAGTGTGATGGCGTTACCGATTGCACCAGAATCCTGGCTGACTACGGGCGCGAGTTTTCCCCAGGGGAAATTGGTTGTGCACTGTCTCATCACCTGGTCTACAGGCAGTTTCTTGATTCGCCCCACGATCTGGCCTTGGTTCTTGAAGACGATTCATTGCCCTGCAATAACGGCATTGAGCAAGTTGCGCAATTGGGAGCAAGCCTGCTCGCTGCTGCCCGGGACGGAAAGTCATTTGTCTGCAACATTGGACTTCCCGAGTTGTACACGCAGGACCACATTGTGCGAGCGGTCGACCTGCAGAGTTTTGCCGCAGAACAAGTCAGGTTATTCGAACATGTTGATCCGAGATTCAGTCTCTGGCGCGCGAATGCGTACCTGATCTCGCGGCGGGCCGCAAGAAACATCGTGAATCGCGAAAAGAGGGTCAGTGTTTTGGCAGATGACTGGTCAAGAAGACGAGCGGTTGGCTCAGTTAAGCATTTGCTTTTTCCCGCCAAGCCGTTTTTCTTTCAGGACCAAACGCTCGGCAGCACGATCGAGGAAGGGCGTTCCGAAAGTCACCAGACACTGGCGATACCTGCGAATTCCAATCCTTCTATTGGAGAGCGGATTTCACATGCCTTGCTCCACCGCTCCCGGATTGCTGTTGCCAGGCTAAAAAGATTGGCCTCACTGCGTCTGCTCCTCTGATTTCTGCATGCGTGATCGTGCAAAGCGCGCGACCGAATGTGAGGCATCTTGTGGTCAATTCCTGGGTTTGGAAATGCGGAGGGTGGATTGAATTTCGAGAACTCCGGGATCCAAATCGCCTTGGTCAAGGGGGGGCAGTGGAGAAGCTACCGAAAATCGGCATCGTGATGCCGCCCGAGTATGACATCGCGGTCAGTGGCTCCATAACCACATGGAATCGCGAAGTATATTCGGATGCGAGTCTGGTGAAGCTCGGAAGTGCCGTTGTATTTGGAAAGGCGAGAAGCAACAAGAGGCGATATCGTGCCTGGAAAAGGGCTTCATACGCATTTGCCTGGATCAACGACAAGTTGAACAAGATCGCGCCTCAGAAATTCCTGGACATGTTGTGGTGTGGCAAAGCTTATCTACATTTTCGCAAGTTTGATCTGATTCATGTGCACAACCGCCCCCACTATTGCTTGACGCTCAGGAAGCTTGGATTCAAGGGCAAGCTCATTCTGCATCTGCATAATGACAACTTCGGCAATGCGGAATTCGCCAGAAATTTCATCAAGGCAAGCAGCTTGGTGGTCTGCTGCAGCAATTACCTGTTGGCCAGGCTGCAAGCGTTGTGCGGGATGGATATGCGAGGCGTTGCCGCAGTACTCCATAACGGCGTTGATACAGCAACCTTCCGGCCCGGCCCAAAACTTCAAAGGCAGATACTCTTTGTCGGCAGGTTCACCCGAACGAAGGGGATTGCGAACCTATTGGATGCCCTCCAGTTGACGGCCGCGCACGATTCGGAGCTCAGCGTGGTACTCGTTGGACCATCCGCGCCAGATTACGATTGGGAAGGGCATGCGAGGCAAGTTGCGAAGCTGGAAGCTCTCGGAGTCGTTGTCTCACTGCACGGGCATCTTGAAGCGGGTCAACTTGCACAGCTCTACTCCTCGAGCACTACGTTTGTCATGCCCTCATTGTTGGAGGAGGCATTTGGGATGGTTGCAGTAGAGGCAATGGCATCGGGTACGGCTGTCGTCGCATCCAATTGCGGAGGTATTCCCGAGGCTACCGGTGGGTATGCAATTCTCGTGAACCGAACACCGGAAGCCCTGTCACAAGGCATCCTCGAACTTCTCAATGACGAACAGCGTAGAAAGCAATTGGAGGAGGACGGGCGACGATTCGTCTGCGAGAACTATGCTTGGAGCAATATCGCATCCCAGTTTGCGGGCATGGTTGCCGAACAGCTATCAACCGAGTGAAAGAGTCTGAGAGCGCCTGCGAAATCCGTGCCTCGCTATGGACGCCAAGAAGCTCAGTAAAGTTGGTCAATTCGAGCAGCAAGAGTGTGGAGCGATGAGCGAAGACCAAGCCGACCGATCCGGAAATGAGTTCGTTAAATGACCTTGCCTTCAAGCGCTGTACCAGAGCGTGTTCTGCACATTGCCGGATGGTATCCGAGCCCATGGGGCGAGATCGAAGGAAACTTCATCCGGGAACAGATTCGTTTGTTCCTGCAGGAAGCTCCCGGGCGTGCAATCGTCGTGCAGGTGCGGAGCGCTCCCGAGGAGTCGTTGAAACTGCGCCTGCTCGAACTGGACGATGGGATTCGTGGACACTACCTGCTGACCAGGCTGCAACCTGGCCGGGTTACGGAAGCCCTTGGTACCTTGCTGCTGTTGTTTGCCTTGCTGCGCGCCCGCGCCTGGCGATTCGATGCGCTGCATTTCCATATTGCCTATCCACTGCTGATCCATGTCCGCCGCTGGCGTTGGCTTTTTCGCAAGCCGATCATCATCAGCGAGCACTGGTCGGCTTATCACTACAACTTCAACTTGCCAGGCAGTTCCAGGGCACTGGCGGCGTTGCGTCGACCATTCCAGCGTGGGTTTCCCGTGCTCGCCGTATCCAAAGCGTTGCTGGAAGACATCCGTCGTTTCGCGCAGCGCAGCGATTTCCCCGGATATGTCCTGCCCAATCTCGTGCCCCTGCATGGAGCAAGCGAACCTGGCAACAGCGTGCCCGTGCTCTTCTGCGTCAGTCGCTGGGTCGAGATAAAGGACCCCATGCCAATGCTGGCCGGCTTTGCCGAGGCGGTGGCAAATGGTGCGCGGTTTGAACTGGTCATTGGCGGATTTGGAGATCTGCTCGATCCCATGAAGGCGTTTGTCGCAAGCTCCAATCTTGCGGACCGCACACGTTTCTTGGGCGTGATGACAAAGGCAGAGATTGCGGCGCAACTTCGGACAACCGATGGGTATGTCTTCTCCTCTCGCTATGAGACATTTTCAGTTGCCTGCGCAGAAGCGCTTGGGGCGGGGGTGCCCTTGATCGGTCCGCATATTCCCGCTATTGCCGAGTACGCTGGTGAAAGCGACTGGCAGATGGTCGAGTCGCGAAGCGCTGGCGATTGGGCTTCTGCTCTGGTGGAGTTCCTGGGGAGGATCGCTGCCGGTGAATACAATCGAGCGGCCATTGCCGGCAGGGCGGCAACGCGGTTCTCGGTGGAGTCCATCCGAAGCGAGTACCGCAAGGTTCTGCGCGAATTGTCACCGGCTGGTGCCCAGCGAAATGGTGGGAGGGACTCATGAATTACCTGCATGCCATCTTGCGCGGACTTCGCGCCAGGCTGGATCGGATCAACAGCATTTCCGCCGATGCGCTGTGCGATCCTGAAAGCTGGATTTCCGGCTCCCGCATCAGTGGCCGGGTGCGAGTGGCAAAAGGCTGCAAGGTATTCCGCGCCGATATATCGGGAAATGTCTCGATTGGACGATTCACTTCACTTTGGGGGCCGGAGATAGTCGTTTCCGGACCCAAGCATGGCGTGACCATTGGCGCGTTCTGTTCGATTGCACGCCACGGATCCATGTATGAGACCTTCCACAATACGCAACGCACGACGACCTACTTCGTGGAGAAGAATCTGCTGCAGATCCCTCCGCGTCCCGATGCCGAGGTCAGCAAGGGCCAGATCCGGATCGGCAATGATGTGTGGATCGGGGCATCGGCCCAGGTGATGTCCGGAGTCTCCATCGGGAACGGTGCGGTCGTTGGGGCTGGCGCCATTGTCACCCGCGACATCCCCCCGTTCGCCGTCGTCGGCGGCAATCCCGCCCGCCTCATTCGCTATCGATTTGACGCTGATGTGATCGACCGATTGATGGACATGGAGTGGTGGAACTGGTCGGAGGAGCGCCTGCATGCCGAGCGGGATTTCCTGATGGAGGTTCACGAGGTTCCTCGACGATGAGCGTTGTGCTCATCATCTCGCCGGAGCCATGGGAGACCAACCAGGTATCCAAGCATCACTATGCGAGGACTCTTGCCGGGCGCGGGCACACGGTACTGTTTCTTGATCCGCCCGGGCCTGCGGGTTCGGCAATGTCAATTGAAAAAGCCAATGGGGAAGCTGGCGAGATCCTGCTTGTTCGCGGGCCTCGCGTCGCACCGGGATTGCGTTTCATGTCGCGCTTCCTGCGTCGCGCACTCGAAAGGCGCTGGCTTGAACGCCTGGAAAGAACGGCCGGCGTGCATGTCGACATCGTCTGGTTGTTCGAGAACAGCCGGTTCTATGACATGTCCTTTGCCGGCGATCGCCTGAAAATCTACCATCAGGTCGACCTCAACCAGGACCGGCACCTGGCCGAGGCTGCGGCATCGGCGGATATCAGTTTCGCGGTCAGCGATATCATCCTCGATCAAATTGCCCGATATGCCGCCAATGTCCGGAAGATCCCGCATGGCGTTCTTGCGGTTGCATCGGAGGCGAATGGCGATTGGCCGTGGATTCGGCCAGGCAGGAAGGCGGCCGCCTGCGTTGGCAACCTCGATATCGCGTATCTGGATGCACGAACCTGTCGCGAGGTTGTCTGCGGATCACCCGAAATGGACTTCCATTTCATCGGCAGCTACAGCGAAGCTGCCGAACTCCATCAAGCACTGCACACGATGCCGAATGCGTTCTTCTGGGGCCGTCTGCCGAGCACGGATCTGCCAAAGGCGCTGAAGAAGATGGATGTCATGATGATTGTCTACGACACAACCCATCATCGGAATCAGGTCGCCAATCCGCACAAGCTGATGGAATACCTGGCGAGCGGAAACGTCACCGTTGCGACTTTCATGGATGAGTACAAGTCGCTTGCGGATGACTTGATTGTCATGGTCGATCAACCGGCGGACTACCCCGCGGCGTTTCGTGCCGTTGTCGCCGACCTTGATCGTTGGAACTCTCCTGAACTTCGCGCAGCACGGATTGCATTCGCGCTCGACAACACCTATGACCGTCAGCTTGATCGCATCTCGTCAGCGCTTGCCCGCTGCGACGGGGTTCGTGACAGACTTGGCAACATTCACCTTTAGCAATCGGAACACCAGAATGAGTGCGTTTGCCCCATGACCGAAAAGTCGAAGGTCGTCATCTATCTCTACAACCGCCTTTTCGATCCGCTGATCCAGGGAAATTTCTGGCTTTACATCCGCGACCTGCTGGATCGACCGCTGCCGGGGATAAGTTTCCATGTGATTACCTACGAGGATCCGCGCCATCCCTTGAGTGAGCAGCAGCGTGCGGCGTTGGCGGGCTGGCAGGCACAGGGGCTTGAATGGACGGCCCTTGAGTGGCATCCGGGTACGGCGTTGCGGCGCAAGTTTGCCGATATGAGAGCCGGCATGCGGGCGGTGTTCTCGCTGTGGCGACAGGGTGCGCGCCACATCGTCACCCTGGGTTCGGTGGCCGGCACCTTTGCGTATGTGTATGCACGGCTCATGGGCATGCGGTTGTTCCTCTATCAATTCGAGCCGCACAGCGAGTACGCGCGCGACAACGGCATGTGGCCGGGGAAGAGCCTTCAGTTTCGCATCTCGCAAGTCCTGGAACGTCGTGCTGCGCGATTTGCCACGGTGATCGCATCGGGAACACGGTTCATGGAGGAGCGCGTGAAATCGATCTGGCACGCGCGTGCCCGCTTTGTCCACATTCCCACGGTCGCGAACGATCGCAAATTCCTCTTCGATGCAGATCTGCGCGCCGCCACCCGGCAGGATCTCGGGCTTGGCGAGGAGGTTCCGGTCATCTTCTATCCGGGCAAGTTCGGTGGCCTCTACTACGGTGACGAAACGGCATTCATGTTCCGATGGTTGCTGGAACTGGAGCCGCGCCTGCATTTCCTGGTGGTTACTCCGCATGACGATGAAGAAGTGATTGCCATGTTTGAGCGCGCGGGCGTGCCGACGCATGCCTACACCATCAGGCACAGCGACTATGCCGAGATCCATCGGTACTTTTTCGCGGCGGATTTTGCGGTGATCGCGGTGCCTCCAGGTCCCTCGAAGAAATTCATTTCGAACATCAAGGTCGGGGAATACCTGTGTGCCGGACTTCCGTACCTGATCACCCGCGGAGTGTCCGAGGACTATCTCTTTGCCGAAGAGCGCGGGGTCGGTGTCGTTGTGGATGACTTCAACCGTGCGGATATCCAGTCTGCATGGCCCACGATCAAGGCCTTCCTCGATATGCCGCCTGCAATTCGTCGCGCAAATTGCCGGGAGGCAGGATTGGAGTATCGCGGCTTTGATACTCTTAACCCGCGCTTCCGTTCCGCGATCGCGACTCTGCTAGGGGATGCCCAATGACGGCCATGGCTGGACTTCATGTAGTGATTACCGGCGGCACAGGCTCGTTTGGTCGCGCTTTTGTCAGTCACCTGCTAGGCAGCGGGGCACCACCCCGGCAGGTGACCGTGGTGTCGCGTGATGAGCAGAAGCAACATGAAATGGCGATGGAGATTTCGCCATCGAAATTTCCCGTCCGCTATCAGTTGGGCGATGTCCGCGATGCCGCGCGCATGCTCGAACTGACCCAGGGCGCAGACGTCATTGTCCATGCCGCTTCAATGAAGCATGTTCCGGCGGCTGAGAACAATCCGATGGAATGCGTCAAGACGAATATCCTCGGTTCGCACAACGTGGCGAGTGCCGCGCTCATGAACCGGGTGCCTCGGGTCGTGGCGCTGTCAACCGACAAGGCGGCGATGCCGAGCGCATTTTACGGGGCATCCAAGCTGATGCTGGAACGCCTGTTCCTGCATGCCGATCTTTCCGGTGAGACGCGATTTTCCGTTGTCCGTTATGCCAATGTTTTCGGCACGCGCGGATCGGTCGTGCCGCTTTTCCTCAAACTGCGGGAATCCGGTGAACTGCCGATTACCGATCCGCATGCGACCCGATTTTCAATCACCCTGAAAGAGTCCGTCGCATTGGTCATGTATGCATATGAGCATGGCTGGGGAGGCGAGATTGTCGTACCCGTGGCGCCCTCGTATCGCATCACCGATGTTGCGCGCGCCATTGCACCCGGGGCCCGGCACAGGATCATCGGCCTTCGTCCGGGCGAGAAGACGCATGAACTTCTCGTCAGCCAGTGGGAAGCCCCCCAGACCGTGCGACGGGATGGACATCTGGTCATCTGCCCGGTTGCCGGGCGATACGATCTCCAGCAATACGTCGCGGGCACCGGCGCGCAACGCATTCCGGACGCAGGCGAATACAGTTCCGAAAGCAACGAGCGTTGGCTCGGCGTGGAGGACATCAGGGCGCTGCTGCACGAGTCGGGTTTGCCGCAATAAACGATTGGGCGACTGCCCTATCGAACTTCTGCCACGAGTAGGAACCATGCTGGATTCAATCCGAAGCGGGGCAAAGCGAGTGCCGGGTGCAGTCTGGTTGGTGCGAATGAACGCGGTCATTGCGAATTCAACGCTTCATGGTACGCGCCACGCGGATGCTTCATCCCTGATTGACATGACGGTGGATGGCCAGGATCGGCAAATGCTCAACCTCTCTGCCGCAGAGTATTGCCGCGATCGATTTCAGATCTGGATGAGCTGACATGGGATCGAGCACGGGGCAATGCTCGCAAGGACAGGGTCGGGCGCTGTCGTGAACCCGCCCGCCGTTTCGATCATCATGCCGGCCTTCAATGCCGCGCCATTTATCGAGGAGGCGATCGACTCCGTTCTTGCGCAGACATGCAAGGACTGGGAGCTGATTGTCGTCGACGACGGCAGCACCGATGAAACGGCAGCAATCCTCGCGCGGCAGCATGACCCGCGGATCTCGGTAATACGCCAGGCAAATGCGGGAGTGAGCGCGGCGCGCAATGCCGCGCTCGATGCTGCAACCGGGGAATTTGTCACGTTCATGGATTCAGATGACCGCCTGCCGGCCGAGGCGCTGATGCATCGGGTCGGTTATCTGCAAGCCAACCCCGAGGTCGACATCGTCAATGGCGGCATTCGTGTCACGGAAGGTGGCGAGACGCTGCGTGCCTATGCGCCATCGACAGCGGTTACCGCCCTGCTGCCGCGCCTGGCAGCACTGGATGAGGGGTGTTTCTTCGGTCCTTTCTACATGCTGCGGCGTGCGCGAATCGGCACCCATCGTTTCCCGCGTGGAATCACGCATTGCGAGGATCTGTGCTTTTTCCTCGAGTTGGCGGACAGCAAGGATCTGATCTACGGTGCGGTCGAGTCCGAGGTGTACGAGTACCGCAAGCATGGCGATTCAGCGATGACGAATCTGCAGGGAATCGAATCGGGCTACTTGGCGCTGATCCGGCTTGCCGCGCGCTTGCAGCAGATGACGCCTGGGCGGACGCGCGCATTGAAATTCCGCATTACCTCGATCATGGTGAAATCGTGGCTGCGCAATGCACGACCGCTGCGCGCGCTGCAAGCGGTTTTCAGGATCTGGACGGCGGCACGCTGATGCACGGGGATCGACCATGAATTCCGGAACTTGCCGCAGTCCGCGTTGCCAGGCCGGGGATGCTGGTGCATCCGCTCGTGCCGCATTGCGGAACATGCAGGAAGCAGCCCGGTAATGCGTGTGCTGATGCTTCCGCGCTACGACTCTCTGGGTGCGAGCAGTCGCCTGCGAATGCTGCAATACATTCCTGCGCTCGAAGCGGCGGGTATCCATGTCGACGCGGCACCCTTGCTGGACGATGGCTATGTCAGCGATCTCTATTCCGGCAGGGTTTCACCCGCAAAGGTCTTGCGCGCCTACGTTCGTCGCCTCCGGCTTCTTTGGACGGGCAGAAGCCATGACCTCATCTGGTTGGAGAAGGAGCTCTTTCCGTGGCTGCCTGCGTGGCTTGAACGGTTTCTCCTGCCGGGACGGACGCCGCTGGTCGTGGATTATGACGATGCCGTATTCCATCGCTACGATCAGCATCGGCTCGCGCTGGTTCGCTGGTTGCTGGGGCGGAAAATCGACCGTGTCATGCGCCGTGCCGACATGGTGATCGTCGGCAATGATTATCTTGCCGAGCGTGCCCGTGCTGCCGGTGCGGCACAGGTCGAGTGGCTGCCAACGGTTGTGGACCTGCAGCGGTATCCGCCACGCGCAATCAAGGAAACAGCAGACGACGTGGTCATCGGCTGGATCGGCTCGCCGGCCACCGCGCACTATCTGCATCTCGTGGCTGCGGCGATCGCTGCGGTGGCTTCGCGCCACGCGATCCGCTGCGTCGCCATCGGTGCGCGTCCCGATCAGGTTTCCGGCACGCCATTCGAGGCGTGGCCGTGGAGTGAATCGGATGAGGTCTCGATGCTGTATCGCATCGACATCGGCATCATGCCGCTGCCGGATGCGCCGTGGGAAAAGGGCAAGTGTGGCTACAAGCTGATCCAGTACATGGCCTGCGGCCTGCCGGTCGTGGCATCACCCGTCGGCGTCAACACGCAGATAGTGCAACAGGGCGAAACCGGTGAGCTGGCCAGGAGCACGGCCGAGTGGACGCAGGCGATCGAGCGCCTGGTGACGGATGTCGAACGCCGCAGGCGAATGGGAGAAGCGGGTCGGCAGCGTGTGCAGCGGGATTACTCGTTGCAGGCACAAGCACATCGTCTCGTCGGCTTGTTGCGGCAGGCAGCGCCAAGGGCAGAAAGCTGATGTGCGGATTTGCCGGATTCCTGAGCCGCCACAAGCATCCAGGTGATGCGCAGGCCATCGCCACTTCGATGGCTGCGAGGATTGTCCACCGGGGGCCGGACGATCATGGTGCCTGGGTTGATTCGGAAAGTGGCATCGCGATGTCCCATCGTCGCCTCGCCGTTGTCGACCTGAGTGCAGCCGGTCACCAGCCGATGCTGTCGGCCAGCGGACGTTGGGTCCTGGTCTACAACGGCGAGATCTACAACCATCTGGAATTGCGCGCGCAACTCGATGCCGAGGGAGCGGTGCGGCCGTGGCGTGGGCACTCCGACACCGAGACCTTGTTGGCGGCAGTGGATGAGTGGGGCGTCGTTGAATCCCTGAAGCGCAGTGTCGGCATGTTTGCCTTTGCCTTGTGGGATCGCCGTGAACGCGAATTGTGGCTGGCACGCGATCGCATCGGCGAAAAGCCGTTGTACTACGGCTGGCAGGGCGAGAGCTTCCTTTTCGGATCCGAACTCACGGCATTGCGCGCGCATCCGGCGTTCGATGCGAAGGTGGATCGGGGCGCGCTGGCCTTGCTGCTGCGTCACAACCATGTGCCAGGCCCGTGGTCGATCTTTGCCGGAATCCGCAAATTGCCGCCCGGCAGCGTGCTGAAGATCAGTGCCAACAAACCGGACGCTGCACCGCTGTCGTGGTGGTCGCTGGCGGAACTGGCCGAACGAAGCGTGGCCAATCCGTTCGCGGGCAGCGAAGAGGAAGCCACGGATGTGCTGGAGCGACTCCTCGGCAACTCCGTGCGCGGGCAGATGGCGGCCGATGTTCCGCTTGGGGCCTTGCTTTCTGGCGGGATCGATTCATCGCTGGTCACGGCGTTGATGCAAGCCAACAGTGCGCGGCCGATCCGCACGTTCAGTATCGGCTTTGCGGAGAAGGATCATGACGAGGCGCAGCATGCACGTGCGATTGCTGCACATCTCGGCACCGAACACAGCGAATTCCGACTTGCTGCAAGTGATGCGCTTGAGTTGATCCCGCGACTTGCACAAATCTACGACGAGCCTTTCGCCGATGCCTCGCAATTGCCGACCTGCCTGGTCATGCAGCAGGCGCGTCGGCATGTAACAGTCGCGCTTTCCGGTGATGCGGGCGACGAGTTTTTCGGTGGATACAATCGGTATGTGTTCGGCCCGGGACTCTGGAAGCGCGTGGCGTGGATGCCTTCGTTCGTCCGCAGGGGATTGGGTGCCGGATTGGCGGCGATGCCAGTGCCTGCCATCAATCGTGCTTTCGGCCGGATCGCCGGCAAGGCAGGCATCGCATTGCCGGGCGAAAAACTGCACAAGCTCGGGCGTTGCCTGCGCGATGCATCCAGTCTGGACGATCTGTATGTCGGGCTGGTTTCCGGATGGCGGGATGTGGAGAACATGGTGGTCGACGGATTCATCCCGCCAAACCTGCTCGATTCCCGCGAGACATGGCCGAGGCTGTCCGATCCGGTAGCGAGGATGATGGCGCTGGACAGCCTGGGCTATCTTCCGGATGACATCCTGGTGAAAGTGGATCGAGCCTCGATGGCGGTTTCCCTTGAGACGCGCGCTCCGTTCCTCGATCGCGATGTGATGGCATTTGCATGGTCATTGCCAATGTCGATGAAACTCCGCGACGGGCGCGGCAAGTGGTTGCTGCGCCGCTTGCTTGATCGCCATGTCCCGCGAGACCTGCTCGATCGCCCGAAGGCGGGATTCGCCATTCCGCTGGATGCCTGGCTGCGCGGACCCTTGCGAGAATGGGCCGAGAGCATGCTGGAAGAAGGCCGCTTGCGCCGCGAGGGTTATTTCGATCCGAAACCGATCCGCGCGGCATGGGCGCAGCATGTGCGTGGCCGGGCCAGTTCGGGACACCGGCTTTGGTCGGTGTTGATGTTCCAGGCATGGTTGCAGCAACAAGGAGGTAGTGCCTGATGTGGCCGTTCTGGCTCATGTTCCTGATCCCGGCTTGGGCCGTGCTCACGCCGGGGCGCTTGCCGGCGCGCCAGGCCTGGGTTGCATGGTTGGCGGTGGGCATCGTCTTTTCGGTGATGATGGGTTTGCGTCATGCCGTAGGCGGCGACTGGTCGAACTACCTTCCGCATTTCAATGCAACCGCGCAGCGGACATTGCTCGATGTCCTCGGTCGCGGCGATCCCGGCTACTACGGCGTGAACTGGCTGGTGGCTCAAGCCGGCGGCAGCATCTACACCGTCAACCTGATCTGCGCGTCATTGATGATGTGGGGCACGGTCGTGTTTTGCCGCGCACAGCCAAACCCGTGGCTGGCTCTGCTGGCTGCGGTGCCCTACATGCTCATCGTGGTGGGCATGGGTTACACGAGACAGGCGGTTGCGCTTGGCTTTGCCTTGCTAGGGCTTTCCGCATTGGGCAATGGGCGAGTGCGCGCGTTTGTGTTCTGGGTGGCGATCGGCGCGACGTTTCACAAGTCGGCCGTCCTGCTGCTGCCGATCGCGGCATTGGCGGCCACTCGAAATCGCCTTCTGATCACGGCTCTGGTCGCCCTGACCACGGGTCTCTTGTATTACTTGTTGCTGGCGGACAGCGCCGAGGCCTTGTGGGAAAACTACGTCGAGGCTGATTACCAGTCCCAGGGCGGCTTGATCCGGGTGCTGATGAATGTAGTGCCGGCGATCTTGCTGCTCTTGTATCGAAAGCGCCTTGCCCCGGACATGAACGAACGCAGGCTCTGGGTATGGATTTCGCTTTTTTCCCTGGCCTGCCTGCCGCTGGTGGGCCTGGCTTCGACGGCGGTCGATCGCGTTGCCCTGTATTTCATTCCATTGCAGTTGTTCGTTTTTTCCAGATTGCCACGACTGGCGGCGAATTCGCGTTCCCGCACGGCGGTGGTATTGGTGGTGATTGCGTACTATGGCGCCGTCCAGTTCGTATGGCTGAACTACGCGACGTTCGCCCGCTATTGGACACCCTATCAATTCATGCCAATGGGATGAGCAGGTTGACGAGCCGGTCCTGTCCTCATGGTCTTTCGCCGGGCGCGGACTCCCGCGCGGCAAGAAGCTTGCGACCCGCGTATCCACAGGTACTTGGCCTGGCCCATGCCGGATGCGGGGATCCCTCGCGCCAAGATTGTCAGGATTGACGCATGAAGGTTGTCCTCTTCGCCAACACCGAGTGGTATCTGTACAACTTTCGTCGATCGTTGGCGCTGGCCTTGCGCGAGGCGGGGCACGAGCTGCTGCTGATCTCGCCGCCCGGCCCGTATGGCGAACGCTTGCGCGCGCTTGGCTTTCGCTGGGAGCCGTTGCCGATGCAGCGACGCAGCCTGAATCCGCTGCGCGAAGTGCGCCTGTTGTGGCATCTGTGGCGATTGTTTCGGCGCGAGCAGCCGGTCCTGGTGCATGGCTTCACCATCAAGTGCGCGGTGTATGGGTCGCTGGCTGCGCGCATCGCCAAGGTGCCGGCGCGGATCAATGCCGTGGCCGGCATGGGTTATGTGTTCACCAGCGAGGATCCACGGGCGCGCCTGCTGCGGCCCGTCGTCCGCGGCTTGCTCAAGCTCGCCCTGGGTGGGCGCGATGCGCGGCTGATCCTGCAGAATCCGGATGATGTGGCAATGTTCCAGCGGGCGGCGCTGGTCAAGGCGGACCGCGTGCGACTGATTGCTGGCTCGGGTGTGGATTGCGCGCGATTTGCCGCGCGGGCCGGGCGGCGGGACGACGCGGGCTTGCCGCGCGTCCTGCTTGCCGCACGCATGTTGTGGGACAAGGGTATCGCCGAGTTTGTCGAAGCCGCACGCCGGTTGCGCGCGCAGGGCAGGGCGATCGAGTTTGTGCTTGCTGGCGATCCGGATCCCGGCAATCCGGCCGCGGTGCCCGAGGCGACGCTGCAAGGCTGGGTCGAGGAAGGCCTGCTGCAATGGCTCGGACATGTCGAGGACATGCCGGCATTGTTCGCCAGCGTCGACATCCTCGTCTTGCCGAGTTATCGCGAAGGCCTGCCGAAAGGCTTGATCGAGGCGGCCGCCTGCGCCTTGCCCCTGGTCACCACCAATGTGCCGGGTTGTCGCGAGGTGGTGACGGATGGCGTTGATGGCCTGCTGGTGCCGGTTCGTGATGCGCCCGCGCTGGCGCGTGCCATCGCCCGCCTGCTCGACGATGCCGACCTCGCCCGCGCCCTCGGCCATGCGGCACGCGAAAAAGCGCTGCTCCAGTTCGACGAAGGCATCGTCATCGAGCGCACCCTGGCGGTTTACTCCGAGCTGGGCTTGCAGCACGCCAGGGCCGCGGCGCAAGCAGGCCCATGAGGCCATCGCGCGAGCGCGGCAAGTGGGGGCGTGCGCTGGCCTTGGTCGCGCTGGTTGCGCTGGTCGTGGTCGCGATGACGCTTTCCTCGCAGGCGATGGCGGAGCTGCGGCGGGCCATGCCCATGCTCAGTCGTGCCATGAGCTGGCTGGAAGGCTTCGATACGCCATTCGACCTCGATCATGTCGCCTTCTTCATGTTGATCGCCTGCCTGGCGCGCTTGTTGCTGCGCGTGCGCTGGTGGTGGATTTTCCTGGCCATCGCGGCGTTGGCCGCAGGCACGGAATTTCTGCAGTTTTGGGTGGATGGGCGAACACCGAAACTGCTGGATGCCCGCGATGACCTGATCGGCGGCGTGCTTGGCTTGCTCCTGGGTGCCGCGTTGCGTGCGGCGAGGCGCTTGTTGCGCCGTGGGCGCGATCGTTAGCGGCGGGGAATGCCTGCCTCGTTGTGCCGGGCAATCCGCTTGATTTGCTAAGCTGCATTCCCGCCAAACGGTCAACTTGGCCAGCGAATGATCGATCTGCATTGCCACATGTTGCCCGGCATCGATGACGGTGCCGTCGATCTGGAAATGTCGCTGCGCATGGCACGCATGGCGGTAGCCGATGGCGTGCACACGCTGGCATGTACGCCGCACATCTATCCGGGGTTGTACGAGAACACCGCCACGGGAATTCGCGCGGCGGTGGACAGTCTGCAGGCGCGGCTCGATGCGCGAGGCATCAAGTTGCGCCTGCTCGTCGGTGCGGATGTGCATCTGCAACCGGGATTGTCCCAATCAATACGCGGCGGGCGCGTTCCCACCCTCGCGGGTTCGCGCTACCTGCTGCTTGAGCCGCCGCACCATGTGGCACCACCGCGATTCGAGGAATCGGTTTTCGATTTGATGGCGGCGGGGTATGTCCCGGTCATCACCCATCCCGAACGCCTGACCTGGATCGAAGACCACTATCCGACATTCACCCGCCTGGTCGAACGCGGTGTGTGGATGCAGCTGACCGCCGCCAGCGTTGCCGGCAAGTTCGGGCGCCGGCCGCGCTACTGGTCGCACCGCATGCTCGATGAGGGTTGTGTGCATATCCTTGCCAGCGACGCGCATCATCCCGAGCGTCGGCCGACCATCCTTTCCGAGGGGCGTGATGCAGCCGCCTTGCGGGTCGGTGAAATCGAGGCGAACCATCTCGTGCTGACACGGCCGCAGGGCATTGTAGAAAACGCGGCCCCTGGAGATCTGCCACCATTACCCCACGGCAAGATGTTGCCAAAGGCTGGCGGAGGTTTCTGGAAGCGCCTCATTGGGGCACAATAGATCCTCAATCGCATGGGCATGAAGATGAGCGGCTTGGTGTTTCGAGTCCTGGGGGCCTTCCTGCTGACACTGGTCCTGAATGGATGCGGGTCAGGACCGTCCGTGCGCAGCGCGCCATCCGGCGGCGGCTTGCCGCCATCCGATACCACGAGTGCCAGTGGCGTTTACCACGGCACCACCGACTATCGCCTCGGTGCCCAGGATGTCCTCGAGATCACGGTTTTCGGCGTGCCGGACCTGAGCCGCACGGCGCGCATCAATTCCGACGGACAGATTTCGCTGCCGCTGATCGGCGGCATCCAGGCCGGCGGGCGCACGATTCCTGAACTGGAAAAGGATATTGCCGCGAGTCTTTCCAGGACCTATCTGCAGAATCCGCAGGTGACCATTTTCGTCAAGGAGTACGCCAGCCAGCGCATCACCCTGGAAGGCTCCTTCAGGAGGCCGGGCATCTATCCGTTGACAGGCAAGACCACCTTGCTGCAAGCCATGGCCATCGGTGGCGGATTCGACGAGCTGGCCGAGCAGGGCAGCGTCGTGGTTTTTCGCCAGGTGGACGGAAAGAAGATGGCCGCGGTCTTTGACGTTCGCGAGATCAGAAAGGGCAACGCCGAAGATCCACAGGTGTTTGGTGACGATATCGTGGTCATCACCGATGCGGCGGGCAAATCGGCTTTCCAGAAACTGCTCAAGTCCTTGCCGCTGGTTGGATTGTTTTTCCTGCTCTAGCGTTCAGGCCCGAAGACTCAAGGAAACCGGATTCCGATGTCGCGAGACAAATTCCCGACCAAGGCAACTGGCAGGGGCAACTCGCTTCCGGCGGCCCCGCACTCGGGGAGCCGGGTGGATCGGCGCTTGCCTGTGCCCGCGGAATCGCATGCACTGGCGGTTTCCACTGTCGACAATGGAGCTGCGGATGACGAAATCGATCTGCTTGCCTATTGGCGGATGCTGGTCAAGCGCCGTTGGCTGATTGTCGGCATCGTTGCCGTCATCGTGGCCATTGCCCTGGTCCGGACCTTGATGACCCCGCCAAGCTATCGTGCCACGGTGGTCATGCAGATCGAAGCCGAGACCATGCAGATCATGCAGGTCCAGGGCATTACGCCGGTGCGCGGCGGTTACGATTCCGAATTCAACCAGACCCAGTACCAGTTGCTGCAGAGCCGCTCACTGGCGGAACGCATTGCCGGGGATCTGAACCTGGTCGGCAGCAATGTCGTGCAGGTGATCACGCCGCCGAGCTGGAGTGAACGCCTCGGCGACCTCCTCAATCCGGGTTCGCGGATCAAGGATCTGCAACCCGGCCCGCAGACCGACGGTGGCGTGGGCTCCAGCGGCAGCGTGCTGGCGCAACGACGACAGATGGCGAGCCTGATCCAGGACGGGGTGACTGTCGATCCCGTGCGTGGCTCGAACCTGGTGCGTGTCAGCTATACCAGCAATTCGCCGACATTTGCGGCGCGCGTGGCGAATGCGCTGGCCGATGGTTTCATCGCCTCCAGCATGGATCGCCAGTTCGGCGCTTCCTCCTATGCCAAGAAATACCTCGAGGATCAGCTGGCCCAGTTGAAATCCCGCCTCGAAGTATCGGAGCGTGCGCTGGTTGATTTTGCGCAGAAGGAAGAAATTGTTCCGACTGTGGATGGCACCTCGCTGGTGAGCCGGAATCTGGTCGACCTCAACGCATCGCTGGCCCAGGCCCAGCAACAGCGCATCCGCGCCGAGGCACGTTGGGAGGGCGTGAAAAATGCGACGAGCGGCGTATTGCCGGCCGATATCCTCGCGGGCTCGATTCTCGGGACCCTGCAGCAGCAACGTGCGCAGTTGCAGAGCCAGTATCAGCAGAAGCTGCAGGTGTTCAAGCCCGATTACCCGGAAATGCAGGCGCTGAAGGTGCAGGTCGACGAGGCCACGCGGCAGATCGAGACCGAATTGAAGAACCTGCGGGCGACGATCAAGGCCGAATTCGATTCGGCGGCCGGACAGGAGAAATTGCTCAGGACCGAATTGGACGGCTTGCGCGCGCAAACGCTCGAAGCCGATGGCCGCAGCATCCAGTACAACATCCTCAAGCGCGACGTCGACACCAATCGCGAGCTCTACGACGCGCTGCTGCAGCGTTACAAGGAGGTCGGCATGGCCAGCGGTGCCAAGCCGAGCAACATCTCCATCATCGATCGCGCCGAGGTGCCGACGTCGCGTTATTCGCCCAGCCTGTCGCGCAACCTCACCATCGGGCTGCTGCTTGGTCTGGCGCTCGGGGTGATGATCGCGTTGGTGCTCGAGTACCTCGATGACACCTTGAAGACGCCGCAGGATATCGAGCAACACCTGCAGCTTGCCGTGCTTGGCATCATCCCGAAGCTGACCAAGCAGACGCCGCGTGAAGCCTTGGCGGATCCACGATCCGCATTCTCCGAGAGCTATCGATCGGTGCGTACCGCGCTGCAGTTCTCGACCGACCATGGCGTGCCGAAAGTGCTCCTGATCACCAGTCCTGCAGCGACCGAAGGCAAATCCACATCGGCGTTGACCCTTGCCCAGAACTTCGTGCAGCTTGGCAAGCGCGTCTTGTTGATCGAGGGCGACCTGCGCAATCCCTCGCTCGGCAAGGCCATGGGCCTGGAGCGAGGAAACGGCTTGAGCAACCTGCTTTCCGGAGCAACGACGCTCGCCCAGGCGGTGACCACGACCGGCACGAAGAATCTGGATGTGATCCTTTCCGGCCCGTTGCCACCCAGCCCCACCGAATTGCTGGCCGGCGCACGCCTGGTATCCCTGTTGCTGATCGCTTCGCAGAAATACGATCAGGTCATCATCGATGGCCCGCCCGTCCTCGGCATTGCCGATTCGCCGATCCTCGCCAATGCGGCCGGCGGCACCTTGCTGATTGTGCGTTCGGGCTTGTCGCGGATCAGTTCGGCCCAGGCGGCGATCAAGCGTTTGCGCGCCACCCATGCGCGCCTGATCGGCTGCCTGCTGACCCAATATGATGCCAAGGCCAGCGGCTACGGCTACGAATACGAAGGCTATTACGCCTACGGTGGCGCGCCGAAACTCCTCGGAAGCGGGCGCAAGGCAAGCAGATGACCGCCGATGCGCTGGAACTGGCCCTGGCCCTGCATCAGGCCCCGATTCAACGCTTCGCCCTGCGTGATCGACCCTTGCCGGAGAATATTGGCGAAGTCCTGCAGCTGGCATCGGCGATGCAGCCGCAGCTGGAATTGGCAGCCGCGCGCTTCCAGGTATCCGAAGACACCATTGTCGAAGCCGTGCGCTTCTACCTGCACCAGATCCTGTTCGAACCGGGTACCGATGCATATCGGATTCTCGGTCTGAGCCCGGATGCCGACACCCGGCAGATTCGCCAGCACCATGTCTGGCTGCAACGCTGGCTGCATCCGGATCGATGCGGTGAAGACTGGGAAGCGGTGTTCTCGAGCAAGGTGAACTGGGCCTGGCAGCAGATTCGCAATGAGGCATCGCGAAGCGAGTACGACCTGGCGTGCCAGGGCCGCGGACCGAAAAGCACGGTCGACGAAGTTGCGGATGAAGCACTCGTGCAGGTGCCTGCCTGGAATGCCGAGCCGATCAGCAGAAACGTCCGCAATTGGCCACGGCGTCTTGCCATCGGCAGTTTGCTGGTCGTCTGCGCGGGCTTGTTCTACCTCGCCGTGACGCAAGTGGACCAGGTCGATCTGAACAGCTTGCCGGCGCAAAACCTAGAAGCGGGAACAGCCATCCAGCCGACGCCGCCGTTTGCGGAAATCACGCAGGAGCGCACGCCTGGCATGGCGCTCGCGCGGACTGATCTTGCCATCGAGCCCGTGCCCGTGGATCGTGCCGTGGCGCCAACCGCAACCGGTGTGGTGAAGGATGGGTTCACCCCGCAAGGCAGTGGTGCTGGCGATGCCGGTGCTGCCTCAGCTGGCGATCGGCAGGACGGATCCACCTCGATTGCGCCGGATCCCGGACGTTTGCCCGCCGCGCAGGGTGCGTCGTTCGTTGCCAGCGCCGTCGCTGCCGATGATGCGCGAATGCCCGCGGCGCCGGGCGTCGATGCGGGAACGTCCGCATCGACACGTGTGGCGCGGAAACCCGCCGGGGCGATGGGCGAGAAAGAGCTTCGCCCGGTGATTGCAAAACGCGTGGCGGCCAGCTCTGCCGATCCCGGGGTTTCCTCGGACGGCGGGCGCAGCGGGAAGTCCGCCGGCCTTGCTGCGCGGAATCAGCAGGAAGCGAACACGCCGGACAACGCGGCGCACTTGCCGGCCATGGTGCCGTCGGAAAGGGCAAGCGGGGACCTTCAAGTCGCCGGCGCAGCGGAGGCATCGTCGCCCGCACCTGCAGCGGCGGATGTAACGGAAGTCGACGTGCTTTCACGCTTCGAACTCGCGCGAAAACGCGTCAGCAACATGGTCAACTATTTCCGCAGCCAGAAAGTGGACCTGGAAGACTGGAACGACGCCCACGGCCAGCACGACATTGCCCAGGTGCGTGCCGCCCTGCATGCGCGAAACCACGAGGTCGGTATCGAACGCTTTGCCCTTGATCCCCCGCAATGGCGGGTTTCCGACACGGCTGTATCGCTGAATGCGACTTATCGCGTCGTCAATGGGCTTGACGCCATCGAGTCGGGTCAGTTCAACCTCGATCTGGCCTGGCGCGAAGGCAACTGGAAAGTCACCCGCATCGAGGTATTGCCTTCCCGATGAAACCGGCCATGCGCCTGCTGGCCTGGGGTGGCTTGCTGGCGCTCGCGCTGCTGACCGGCTGGCGCGTCGTCGCAACGGCCATGTCGGATCGTCTTGCCGCCACGCATCCGCAACAGGCGCTTGCTTGGGAGCATGACAATCCGCGCGCCTTGGCGGCCCTTGCCAGGCGGCAACTCGAACAACACGATACCCGCGCCGCGCGGGAAACGGCGCAACGATTGCTTGCGCACGAACCTCTGGCTGGGCAAGGTTTTGTATTGCTCAGCGAGATCGCCCAGGCTGAAGGAGACGAGGCGCAAGCGATGCTCCTCTCGCCCATCGCGATCCGCCATGCGCCCGCCGCGGTTGGCCCGCGTGCCTGGATGATCGGTCAACAGTTGGCGCAGGGGCGCTATGCGGACGCGCTGGAAAGCCTGGATCGCATGTTGCTCGCCTCGCCCGGACAAGGCGGACGACTGTTTCCGCTGCTGGTCCAGCTCGCCGACGATGCCGAATTTGCCGACGCACTGGCTGCCCATCTCGCTGCGCGACCGGCCTGGCGTCGGGGTTTCGTCCTTGCCCTGGCCAGCAAGGCCAGCGCGAACGCGTTGGGCCAGGTGCTGGGTGGCGTACAACGTCGCCATGCCCTGGATGCCAGCGAGATGGAGCAATGGATTGCCCGCCTGGTCAGGGATGGCAAATGGGGCGAGGCGTACGCGCGCTGGGCAGGTGAAATCGACCAGGGCGTTCCGAGCCGGCTGCCCAGCGTTTACAACGGCGGATTCGAGATGCAGCCCGCCGGGGTCGGCTTTGACTGGCAGATCGGCAATTCGGCGGGTGTGATCATCGAGCGGGCGGCTGCGCCAGGCGCGAGTGGATCGTTCGCCCTCGGCCTGACCTTTCTTGGTCGACGCATCGAGGCGATCCCCTTGCAGCAATGGTTGCTGCTGGCACCCGGCTCCTATCGCATGAGGTTTCGCGCGAATGCGCAGGATCTGCGTGGTGATGGCGGCGTGCAATGGGTGATTCGCTGCCACGGTAGCCGCTCCGATCTGGCCACGTCCGCGCGTTTGAGCGGAAACCTCGCCTGGGCGGATCACGAGTTCGAGGTGGTGATCCCGCCACGGGATTGCCAGGTCCAGGATCTCTCGCTGCGCAACAGCGGTGCCGATGGCGCGGGCAAGATCATCTCGGGCACGTTGTGGATCGATGATCTTTCCGTTGCGCGAGTCGAACAGCACCGCTGATCTGCAGGCGTTCAGGAAAATGCGGGTGCGGCTGCCGGCAATCCGCGTCACATCAGGCAATTCGCGCATTTTCGACATGGCAAGATGGAAATTGCCTTGACCAGCGGCCTGCCCTACACTGCGCGGGACTGATTCCCTGTAGGGGGACTGCAAGATGAACAAGTCGATGATCCGTTCGATGCTGTCTGGAATCGCTGCCGTCGTGGTGGCCATGCCGCTGCACGCGCAGATGATGGCGGATCCGTCCGCAACGACCAGCGAGGCGGCGCCCGTGGTTGCCAAGGTGCGCACCAATGGTGGCGTCATCATGGTCAGCGATGGCGGGGAGTTTCAGACGGCCGCGCAGGATCAGCCGGTGACGGCCAAGTCGCGCTTGATGGTGTCGAAGGAAAGCTCGGCCACGGTCATCTATGACGATGGCTGCAAGAAGGGATACGACGAGCCCGGCATCTACGAGATTTCGCAGACCTGCGTGTTGCCGGTCGCCGCTGCTGCCAGCGGCGGTGGTCCGTCCAAGGGCCTGATCATTGGCGGAGGGCTGCTGGTCGCTTCCGCGATATATGTGTACATCGACCACAACAACGACGATGACGATCGGCCGCCGGTGAGTCGTTGAGTGATTTCAGTTTGAAGCGTGGCTGCCGGTACGGCAGCGCGTTGGATCTGCAAGGCCTGGCGTGTGCGCCAGGCCTTTTTTATTTGTGCGGTGCGGATCGATGCGGTCTCGCCCCGGTGAACGTGCGTGCAGGCATCGAATCCGGCCACTCGGGCTCTTGAATACGGGCATTGCATGATGAACACCACGAGTGATGGGCAGCCGGGTGATGTCGCCATCTCGCTGCTGGCGGCATGCCTGCTGATTCTTTGTTTCGTCACCGGCGGCGACTCGGCGACCGCCAATGCCGGCGGCACGGCAGCGCAATTGCTGGCGCTGCCCCTCATTGTCCTTGCGCTGTTTCAATGCTTCGGACGCGACCGCTTCCAACCTGCCGTCGTGCGCTGGGGTGTCGTTGCCGCGGCGGCGATCCTGGTGCTGTCGCTGATCCAGCTCGCGCCCTTGCCGGACATGCTGTGGAGCCTGCCGGCCGAACGCACGGCCTTGCTGCAGGATCTCGAAGCCGTGGGCGTCACAACGGTCGATCAACGCTGGACCTTGTCGCCCTCTGCGACGGAACGCAGCCTGCTGTTCCTGCTGCCGGGGCTGGCCCTGTTCCTCTGCATGCTGGCACTTGGCCGCGACGGTTGGCGGCGCATGCTGTGCCTGGTCGTGGCCCTGTGCCTGGCGAACCTGGTGTTTGCGGTTGTGCAGATGGCGGCGGGCAAGGACAGCAGCCTCAACCTGTATCCGGACTTTGTGCCGGGATTGTCCGGCATCTTTGCCAACCGCAACCATCAAGCGGATTTCCTGGCCATCGGCCTGGTGCTCGTGGCGGTGTTTTTCCTGCATGCCTGGAGGCGGATGCGCGAGGGCACCGGTTCGGGCGTGGCAGTGGGCGCGTTGTTGTTCGTTGCCCTGATTTTCACCGCCATCCTGCCGCTGCTTGGTTCGCGGGCAGGCGTGATCGTTGCCATGCTCATGCTGGTGGCCGTGCTGCCTGCCTCGGGATTGCTGTCGATGCGCAGCTTGCGCGAAAGTCGATGGCTGCAGGTTGGCGCGTTGTTGGCCGTGCTGGTCTTTGCCATCGGCCTGCGCGCCTCGCTGGCCTGGATGACGAGTGATGCGGGCGATCTGGCCAACGAAGGCTCGCGTTTCAGGATTTCCGTGGAAACGCTGGGCATCGGCAGCGAGCATGCCCCGCTCGGCTCGGGGATCGGCACCTTCGTCGCGGCTTTCCAGCAAGGAGCCAGCGAGGATTTCCTCATGAACGCCTACGTCAACAACGCGCACAACGAGTACGCACAATGGTGGCTGGAAGGGGGCGTCTTGGGTGTCATTGTGATGCTGCTGGCATTGGCTGTGCTGGCCAGGGCCTTGTTCGGCTTGTTGCGCATGCGTCCGGGATCCACTGCCAGGGTTTGCGGGATCGCGGCGATGATGGGAATCGGCGTCATCGTCCTGCATTCGACGGTTGACTACCCGTTGCGGACGCAAGCCTTGATGGCGGTTTTTTCCGTGCTCTGTGGCATTGCCGTTGGCGCGGCCGGAACCGCTGCTGCCGCCAGGGCGCAGCCAGCTCGTCGCGCCTGAGCGACAGCGCAGCCGGGAATGCGGATCCTGTCCCGCGACACGCGTGCTCAATCCTTCTTCGGCCGCTTCCAGCCGGGCACCGTGCATTGACGGATGCGGGCCATGGTCAGCTCGCCTTCCGGGGCCGAGCGGGTAATCACCGATCCGGCACCGATGGTGGCCTGGTTGCCAATGGTTACCGGGGCCACCAGCGAGGAGTTGGAGCCGATGAAGGCGCCGTCGCCAATCGTCGTGTGGTGCTTGTGGGCACCGTCGTAGTTGCAGGTGATCGTGCCGGCGCCGATGTTTGCATGGCTGCCGATGTCGGCATCGCCTACATAGCTCAGGTGGTTGATCTTCGAGCCCGTGCCGAGGCGGGTGTTCTTGGTCTCGACGAAATTGCCGACGCGCGAGCCGGCACCCAGCTCGGTGCCCGGGCGCAGGCGCGCGAACGGTCCGATCACGCAGGGACCGTGGGTGACGAGGCCATCGATGTCGCAATGCGCCTTGACCACGGTGCCGGCGGCAAGGCGCGAGTTGGCGATGCGCGTGAAGGGCCCGATCGAGACTTCGTCACCCAGTTCTACATGGCCTTCGAGGATGACATCGACATCGATCTCGACATCGCGCCCGACCGTGGCCTTGCCACGCACGTCGAATCGCACCGGGTCGGAAAAGCGTACACCCAGGCTGGCCAATTCCGTTGCGCGCAGGCGCTGGTACTGGCGTTCCAGCGAGGCCAGTTGCCAGGGATCGTTGGCACCGAAGACTTCCTGTGGATTCCGGCAATAGCTGGCCTGGGCGGGTTCGCCTTCTTCGCTGGCCTGGGCGAAGACGTCGGTGAGGTAATACTCGCCCTGCGCGTTGTCGCTGGAGAGGTTGTTGAGCCAGACGCGCAGCCGCCGCGCCTCGGCGGCAAGGATGCCGCTATTGACCCAGGTGATCGCACGCTGCTCGATGCTGCAGTCCTTCTCCTCGACGATCGCATGCACGCGGCCAATGCCATCGCGGATGATGCGGCCGTAGCCGTAGGGTTCTTCCAGCTCGGTCACCAGGGCAGTCAATGTTCCTTTCGCCGCAAGCAAGCCTTCGAGGGTGCTGCGCTGGATCAGCGGCACATCGCCGTAGAGCACAAGTACGTGTGCCAGGTCGGGAATTTCGGGCATGGCCAGTTTCACGGCATGGCCGGTGCCGCGCTGCTCGGCCTGGTGCACCCAGGTCAGGTCGGGATCGGCAAAGGCGGCGCGGACCTGATCGCCACCGTGGCCATAGACGATATGGATTGCCGCCGGCTCCAGTGATCGGGCGACCTCGATGACATGGCCGAGCATCGGCCTGCCGGCCAGCGGCATCAGCACCTTGGGGCGTGCCGAGCGCATGCGCTTGCCTTCGCCGGCAGCGAGGATGACCACATGCAGCGAGGTGGCGTGCATTGGCGGAATCTCCAGGGGCAGAGACGGTGAACCTTAGCGGAAATCGACGACCCGGCAAACAGGGATGCGGACAGTTGTCGTTTGAATGCAACCGGCAGTCGGATCAATCGGCGTGCGGCGACCCCGCGCAGCGACTCGGGCAGGGCGCTGAACGGAAAACGCCGGCATGCGCCGGCGTCTTGCGGGGTGGTCGAGTGAAGGCCGCGCGATCAGTGCTTGAGGCTGCGACGCAGTTGTTCGAGTGCCTGCAACTGGGCAAGTGCCTGGGCCAACTGGGCCTGCGCCTCGGCGATTTCCATTGCATCGACACGATTGGCAATGGCGCGCTCCGCCTCGTCCTTGGCCTTGCGTGCGGCAGCCTCGTCGAGATCGGCGGCCCGTTCTGCGGTATCGGCCAGCACGGTGACAACCTGCGGCTGCACCTCGAGGATGCCGCCGGAGACATAGAAGAACTGCTCCTCGCCATTCTCCAGTTTCAGGCGCACCTGGCCGGGCTTCAAGCGCGTGATCAGCGGCGCATGGCGCGGCGCAATGCCAAGCTCGCCCATTTCGCCAGTGGCAATGACCATGCTCACGTTGCCATGGAAGATTTCCTTCTCGGCACTGACGATGTCGCAGCGGATGGTGCTCATGGGTTCTCTCTCACTTCGTTCGGTCGACGGGAATGGGGAATTGGGAACAGGGAATGGTCAGAAGCAAAAGCACAGGCGAGGAAAATTCCGCTCCACCTGTTGCCTATTCCCCATTCTCTATTCCCGAAAGCGGCCGTCAGGCCGCTTTCTTCGCCATCGCTTCGGCCTTGGCAAAGGCTTCGTCGATGCCGCCGACCATGTAGAAGGCCTGTTCCGGCAAGGCATCGCATTCGCCGTCGCAGATCATCTTGAAGCCGCGGATGGTTTCCTTCAGCGACACGTACTTGCCCGGCGCGCCGGTGAAGACCTGGGCGACGGTGAACGGCTGCGAGAAGAACTTCTCGATCTTGCGCGCGCGGTAGACGGTGTTGCGGTCGTCTTCGCTCAACTCGTCCATGCCGAGGATGGCGATGATGTCCTTCAGCTCCTTGTAGCGCTGCAGGGTGCCCTGCACGCGGCGCGCGGTCTCGTAGTGCTCGTTGCCGATGACCAGCGGGTCGAGCTGGCGGCTGGTCGAGGCCAGCGGATCGACGGCCGGGTAGATGCCGAGGCTGGCGATGTCGCGCGACAGGGCCACGGTCGAGTCCAGATGGGCGAACGTGGTCGCCGGCGAAGGATCGGTGTAGTCATCGGCCGGCACGTAGACCGCCTGGATCGAGGTGATCGAACCGGTCTTGGTCGAGGTGATGCGTTCCTGCAGGCGGCCCATTTCGTCGGCCAGGGTCGGCTGGTAACCGACGGCGGACGGCATGCGACCGAGCAGGGCCGAGACTTCGGTTCCGGCCAGGGTGTAGCGGTAGATGTTGTCGACGAAGAACAGGATGTCGCGACCCTTGCCGGTGGCCGGGTCGATGTCGTCGCGGAAGTACTCGGCCATGGTCAGGCCGGTCAGGGCGACGCGCAGGCGGTTGCCCGGCGGCTCGTTCATCTGGCCGTAGACCATCGCCACTTTCGACTGCTGGATGTCGTCGAGCTTGACCACGCCCGCTTCGATCATCTCGTGGTAGAAGTCGTTGCCTTCGCGGGTGCGCTCGCCGACGCCGGCGAACACCGACAGGCCGGAGTGCTGGGTGGCGATGTTGTTGATCAGTTCAAGCATGTTGACGGTCTTGCCGACGCCGGCGCCGCCGAACAGGCCGACCTTGCCGCCCTTGGCGAACGGGCAGACCAGGTCGATGACCTTGATGCCGGTTTCCAGCAGGTCGTTGCTGGAGGACTGGTCGTCATACGCCGGTGCCTTGCGATGGATGACCCATTTTTCCTTCTCGCCAATCGGACCGGCTTCGTCGATCGGATTGCCGAGCACGTCCATGATGCGGCCGAGAGTGGCCTTGCCGACCGGCACCTTGATGCCATCGCCGGTGTTGTTGGCGACGAGGCCACGCTTGAGGCCGTCGGTCGAGCCGAGCGCAATCGTGCGCACGACGCCATCACCGAGCTGCTGTTGCACCTCGAGGGTGATCGCCATGCCATCGATGGTCAGCGCGTCGTAGACCTTCGGCACGGATTCGCGCGGGAACTCGATGTCGACGACGGCGCCGATGATTTGTACGACTTTGCCTTGGTTCATGGTGGTGACTCCGGTAACTGCTTGATTACTTGGTAGTGGGACTGGGGATTCGGGATTCTGGATTCGCCTTGGCGGAAGTTTTCCGCGTTCCTGCAAATCCCGAATCCCGAATCCCCAATCCCGGCTTGACTAGACCGCCGCCGCGCCGCCGACGATTTCCGAGATTTCCTGGGTGATCGCTGCCTGGCGGGCCTTGTTGTAGATCAGGGTAAGCGTGCCGATGGCCTTGGTCGCGTTGTCCGACGCGCTCTTCATGGCCACCATGCGCGCGGCATGTTCGCTGGCGAGGTTCTCGAGGGTTGCCTGGTAGACCAGCGACTCGACATAGCGCTTCAGCACGTGGTCGAGAACCGAAGCCGGATCGGGCTCGTAGAGATAGTCCCAGGAGTGTGTGCTGGTCAGCTCGTCCGAAGGCGGCAGCGGCAGCAACTGGTCGACCGTCGCCTTCTGCGTCATGGTGTTGACGAAATCGTTGTAGACCAGCGACAGGCGATCGATGCGGCCATCGGTGTAGGCATCGAGCATGACCTTGATGACGCCGATCAACTGGTCGATCTGCGGCCTTTCGCCGAGATGGGTGACGCTGCCGACCATGTTCACCTTGAGGCGGCGGAAATACGCACTCGCCTTCTGGCCGATGCAGACCATGTCCACTTCAACGCCCTTGTCCTGCCAGGCGCGGATCTGCCCGAGCAGGTTGCGGAACAGGTTGGTGTTGAGGCCGCCGCAAAGGCCGCGATCGGTCGAGACAATGACGTAGCCGACGCGCTTGATCTCGCTGCGCTCGACCATGAACGGATGCTTGTACTCGCTGTTGGCACGCGCAATGTGGCCAATGGCCTGGCGCATCAGCCGCGCATACGGGCGCGAGGCCTTCATCAGGTCCTGCGCCTTGCGGATCTTCGATGCCGAGACCATCTCCAGCGCGCGCGTCACCTTGCGGGTGTTCTGCACGCTCTTGATCTTGGTTTTGATTTCTCTGCCGCCGGCCATTGCTTCGCTCGCTTTGCTCGCTTCGTGGGAATCGGGAATAGGGAATCGGGAATGGTTTAAAGCGGAATTCCGGCGAACCGTGCTTTCACGATTCCCTACTCTCTATTCCCTATTCCCGCCGGGTCCTACCAGGACCCGGTCTTCTTGAACTCTTCCAGACCTTGCTTGAACTTGCCTTCGATGTCGTTGTTCCAGTCGCCGGTGGCGACGATGTTCTTCATCAGCTCGGCGTAGTTGTTGTGGAAATGCTGGTGCAGGGCGGCTTCGAAAGGCAGGATCTTGGCGATCGGCAGATCGTCGAGGTAGCCCTTTTCTGCGGCATACACCGACAGGGAAAGCTCGGCGATCGACAGCGGCGCGTATTGCTTCTGCTTCATCAGCTCGGTGACGCGCTGGCCGCGCTCAAGCTGGGCGCGCGTGGCTGCATCGAGATCCGAGGCGAACTGCGCGAACGCTGCCAGCTCGCGGAACTGGGCGAGGGCGAGCTTGACGCCGCCGGACAGCTTCTTGACGATCTTGGTCTGCGCCGCACCACCGACGCGCGACACCGAGACGCCGGCGTTGACGGCGGGACGGATACCGGCGTTGAAGAGATCGGTTTCCAGGAAGATCTGGCCATCGGTGATCGAGATGACGTTGGTCGGCACGAACGCGGAAACGTCGCCGGCCTGGGTCTCGATGATCGGCAGGGCGGTCAACGAACCGGTCTTGCCCTTCACCGCGCCGTTGGTGTGCTTCTCGACATATTCCTCGTTGACGCGGGCGGCACGCTCGAGCAGGCGCGAGTGCAGGTAGAAGACGTCACCCGGATAGGCTTCGCGACCCGGCGGGCGCTTCAGCAGCAGGGAGATCTGGCGGTAGGCCCAGGCCTGCTTGGTCAGGTCGTCATAGATGATCAGCGCGTCTTCGCCGATGTCGCGGAAGAACTCGCCCATCGAGCAGCCGGAGTACGGCGCGATGTACTGCATGGCCGCCGATTCCGAAGCCGAGGCGGCGACGATGATGGTGTGGGCGAGGGCATCGTTTTCCTCGAGCTTGCGCACGACGTTGGCGATCGAGCTCTGCTTCTGGCCGATGGCGACGTAGATGCATTTGATGCCGGAACCCTTCTGGTTGATGATCGCGTCGATGGCCAGGGCGGTCTTGCCGGTCTGGCGGTCGCCGATGATCAGCTCGCGCTGGCCACGGCCGATCGGGATCATCGAGTCGACCGACTTGTAGCCGGTCTGCACGGGCTGGTCGACCGATTTGCGCCAGATCACGCCCGGGGCGACTTTTTCGATCGGCGCGGTGTGCTTGGCATTGATCGGGCCCTTGCCGTCGATCGGGTTGCCGAGCGCGTCGACGACGCGGCCGAGCAGTTCGCGGCCGACCGGGACTTCAAGGATCTTTCCGGTGGTCTTGACCGTATCGCCTTCGCGCAGGTGCTCATAGCTGCCGAGAACCACGCAACCCACCGAGTCGCGTTCGAGGTTGAGGGCCAGGGCGATGGTGTCGCCGGGCATCTCGACCATCTCGCCGGACATCACGTCGTTGAGGCCGTGCACGCGCACGATGCCGTCGGACACGCTGGTGATCGTGCCCTCGTTGCGCGCATCGGCGGTGAGCTTGAACTCCTCGATGCGGTGCTTGATGAGTTCGCTGATTTCAGACGGATTGATTGTGGTGGCCATTTTGGTTTCCCGGTTCGTGTACGGCCTTTGCCGCACGCGGATGTTTCAGTATTGGGTTGTGCGGTGGGGAGTCAGCAGGCAAGGTGGTGGGCGCGATGCGCTCGCCGCCCACTGCCGGGTGCCCATGCGTTCACTGGACAAGCGCCTGTTCGAGTCGCGCCAGGCGGCCGCGCACCGAACCATCTATGACAATCTCGCCGGCGTCGATGACGGCACCGCCGAGCATCTTCGGATCAATCGACTGGCTCAGCTCGATGTCGCGATTGAAACGACGCTTGAGTGCCGCGCTGATCTTTTCCAGCTCGGCGGCTTCGACACGGGTCGCCGTACGCAGGCGCACTTTCAGGGTGCGTTCCGATTCCAGCTTGAGCTGCTCGAACAGCGCGCCAATCTCCGGCAGCGCCCACAGGCGGCCATTGTCGGCCAGCAGGCTGATGAAGCGGCCAAAGTCCGAATCGACCTTTTCGGCATGCGGCAGGAACAACGAGGCGAGTTCGCCCGCGCTCAGGCGCGGATTGCCAAGCAGGCCGACCACGCGCGGATCAGCCGCCACCTGTGCGGCGAAGGCGAGCTTTTCCGCCCAAGCTGCCAAGGTGCCTTTCGACACGGCAGTCTCGAAAGCGGCGCGTGCGTACGGTCGGGCCAGGGTCAGTGCGCTGGACATGGGATCAGATCTCGCTCACGAGTTGGTCGAGCAGATCCTTGTGCGCATTGGCATCGATCTCGCGCTTGAGGATCTTTTCGGCACCGGCGACGGCCAGCGAGGCAACCTTGGTCCGCAGTTCCTCGCGGGCACGGTGCGCCATGCTCTCGATTTCGGCGGCGGCAATGGCTTTCTGCTTGGTGCCTTCGACGATGGCATCGGTGCGCGCCTTGTCGACGATCTGGCCGGCCTGCTGGCTGGCCTTGTCGATGATCGCGACGGCTTCGAGGCGAGCCTTGCGGATCTCGTCGGCGACGCGCGAATCGGCATCCGCGAGTTCCTGGCGGGCACGGTCGGCTGCAGCCAGACCTTCGGCGATCTTGGCCTGGCGTTCTTCGATTGCCGCGATGATGTGTGGCCAGATGAATTTCATCACCAGCCAGACAACGGCGAAGAACACAATGCCCTGGATCACCAGAGTGATATTGGGAATCATTTTTCTTGCTCCTGCGTGACGGCGGCCGGGTGGCCGCCGCGCGGATGCCGGGTTAACGGATGATTACTGGACGCCGAGCGTGGCGAGCAGCGGGTTTGCAAACAGCAGCAGCAGGGCGATGGCGACGCCGATGATCGGCACCGCATCGAGCAAGCCGGCGACGATGAACATCTTGGTCTGCAGCATCGGCGTGAGTTCCGGCTGGCGCGATGCACCTTCAATGAACTTGCCGCCGAGAATGGCGAAGCCGATCGCCGTTCCGAGCGCGCCGAATCCGATCAGGAGGGCGGCGGCGATGACCGTCATGCTGAGCAGGTCGCCGACCTGGGCAACGTTTGCGATGGTTTCCATGGTTCTCTCCGTGTTGACTGTATTGGTTGGTTGGAAAAGGTGAGACGAAAATCAATGGTGCTCTGCAGCCATGCTCAGGTAAACAATCGAGAGCACCATGAAGATGAAGGCCTGCAGCGTGATGATGAGGATGTGGAAGGCGGTCCAGGCAAAGCCGGCGATGAACTGGCCCATGCCCAGCAGGTAGGTCGAGAAATGGGTGAGTGAGGCGCCCAGGGTCAGCACGGCGATGAGGATGAAGATCAGCTCGCCGGCGTACATGTTGCCGAACAGTCGCAGCGACAGCGACAACGGGCGCACCAATTCCTCGATCACGCGCAGGAGCAGGTTGAACGGCGCGAACCACGGGCCGAACGGGGCAGTGAAGAATTCCTTGAAGAAGCCGACCGCGCCCTTGTGCTTGAGGCCGACATACTGGATCAGCAGGAATACCGTGATCGACATGCCGAAGGTGGTGTTGATGTCGGCGGTCGGCACCACGCGCAGATAGGCGTGGGCGGGATCGTGGCCGGTCATCTGGTGCGCGCCGGCCCAGGCCCACGGCAGCAGGTCGACCGGCAGCATGTCCATGAAATTCATCATGAACACGAGCACGAAGATGGTCAGCGACAGCGGCGCGATGATCTTGCTGCGACCGTGGAATGTTTCGCGGACCATGCCGTCGACAAAGCCGACCAGCATCTCGATGGCGCACTGCACCTTGCCCGGCACGCCGGACGTGGCACGGCGCGCGACGCGGATGAAATACCAGACAAAGAGGAGGGCGGCGAGCAGCTTGATGAGGACGCTGTCGAGGTTGATCAGCCAGAACTGCCCCTCGGTACCCGGCATCTGCACCTGCCAATGATGCAGGTGGTGCTTGATGTACTCGGTCATGTTCGGCGATGCGTGTTCGCTGGCCATCGGTCTACCTGATTGCAATTAGGCTGATCCAGAATGAAAACTGTGCTGCCAGTACGCCGGCGATCAGCCCGGCGAAAGGCAGTTTCAAGACTGCGATGGCCAGTGTCAGCGCCAGGCACAGCCAGAACCACTTGATGACTTCCGCCGCATAGGCGGAACGCAATACGTCGCGTGCCGGGGCAACGCCCCGCCCGAACAGGCGCAAGGCAAACAAGCCGTTGCCGATCGCGATGATGGCACCACCCACGAAGGTTGCCGAGCCGATCCGCCAACCGTACATCGAAGCGACCAGGGCGACCACGAGGGTCACTCCGATCTGCAAAAGCGCCGTGCGAACCGCCACGCGCCAGCCATGGGCGATGGAATTGCGCACCTGGTTTTGCTCGAATGCTTGTTGGGATCACGGTCAGCCAGCAAAAATGCTGCCTGCAGAGCCGCCGAATTGTATCAGCAGGTGTTTGGCAGTCGCAACCGAGAAAACCCCTTGGGCGGCGCTGGATCGGCCCGGCAAGGGCATCGCTGGACAGGGGCAAGTCGACCCTGCTCCTCGCCCAGGCCCGATTGTGCCGGCACCGGGGACGCGCGCCGTGCGCAGCACGCTGGCTTTGCCCGCTCACTGCGTCCAATTGTCACCCCGCCCGTCGCATCGGCAGGGGCCTGCCGGCGCATTTGGTTGCCGCTGGCATGGCTGGCTCGGCATAATCAGGAGTCCGGGCTCGACCCCGCTGCGTCAGGGATCACGCTTCAATGAGTCTAGCTGCCGATGCCTACCTTGAATTGCCGGCTGGCCAGGCTGTTTACGCCGAGGGCGATTCCGGATCGACGATGTACATCATCGAGGCGGGTACGGTCGATCTGCTGCTGGCGGCACGCGGAGCCGAGCCGATCGCCAGCTATGGCCCTGGTGACTTCTTCGGCGAGGCGTCGATGCTTGCCGAGCAGCCGCGCTTCTGCTCGGCCATCGTGCGCAAGCCGGTGCGCCTGCTCAAGATCGAGCGGGCCGGATTCGCCGACCTGCTCGCCCAGCAAGTCGAAATCGGCATTGCCATCATGCGCAAGCTGGCGCAACGCCACCAGCAATGCGAGTTGCGTCTGGCCTCCGCCCTGCTCGAAGCGGCGCAAAAGCGCAAGCCGGCCAGTGCCCCGCTTCGAGACGCCGCGCGCGCCGCGCCGGCGGCACCGGATGAAACCCTCCAGCAATCGGTGAGCCCGGAACCGCCGCCTTCGCGTACCACGATCGAGCCGCCGCGGGCATCGCCACCGGTCGCGAAATTGCGCGGCGGTTGTGCGCTGAAGCATGGCAAGGGCAGCGTGTTCGCGCTCGATCCTGCGCTCAACGAGTTTCTCGTCGGTCGGCCTGATCCGCGGGCCGGCATCAATCCGGAGATCGATCTCAGCGCGGTTGATCCGACGCGCAGCTTGAGCCGGCGGCATGCCAGACTGGTTCGCCAGGGCCAGCTTTTCTTCGTGCGCGAAGATGCGCGCACGGTGAACGGAACCTTTGTAAACAATGTGCGGATCGGAACCGGCGTCGACGTTCCGATCAAGCCCGGGGATACGCTGCGCTTTGGCGCGGTCGAGGTCGAATTTTCTGCCGCCTGACGCGGCTCGGAGACTGAAGATGGTGAGTAGCCGCGAGTTGCCAGAGTCCCTGACCGGGGTGGATCTCGGTGTCATCGATGCGCTCAAGGCGCTCAAGGAAGAGGCCGATATCCTGCGCGGTCGCTTGGCCGGTCTCGAGTCGGTCAAATCCGATTTTGATCCGGCCGTGTTCAGTCGGGTCAATGCCGACTACGCGAAACAGCTGGCCGGCCTGGAAGCCAAGTCCGAGCCGCTGCGCCAGCAGGCGCGCGAGTCCTATGCGCGTTTGCGCGGCGCGCTGGCCGACATCAGCCACGCCCACGAGGCGGTCAAGCTGGATCGCCAGGAGATCGAACTGCGCCGCAAGCTCGGCGAGTTCAGCGAGGAGGAATACAAGAAGCGTCTGCAGGCCATCGAGACCTCGCTGTCCGAACGGGCCGTCGCCCACAAGCAGGGCGAGGCACTGCGCGGGCGCTTCCTCGAAGTGTTCGCCAGCGAAGAGGAGTTGCTGCAGGCGGTGCCAGCAGCGCATGCGGGTCCGGCGAGCACGCAGGAAATGCCGATCGCCGAGGATATCGACATCCCCATGGATCTCGCCTCGCTGGACATCCCGGCCGCGCAGACGCAGATCCTGCAGGTGCTGAAGCTGCCCGAGCCACCCAAGGTGCCGGGCGCGCCTGCGGCCAAGCCGCCTGCATTCGGCGCGAGTGCGACGATGTCGCTGCGCACCGGTCGCCTGGTTCCGCAGAATCCGGAAGCCGGACGCACGGCCATTCCGCTTCCGCCCAAGCCGATTTCGATCGGTAGCGAAGCCAGCAACGAGATCCGCATTGGCGGGCCCGGTGTCGAACCCCAGCACGCGCGCATCTCGGTCGATTCGCAGGGCTACACCTTGAGCGATCTCGGCAGCAAATCCGGTACGCGGGTGAATGCCGAGACCATCCAGCAACGCCTGCTGCGGCACGAGGATGTGATCCAGATCGGCATGGCCCGCTTCGTCTTCCGCGAAGGCTGAGATGGCGCTCGAGATCCGCGAGGAAACCATTGCCGAGGTGCGCGTGCTCGGCCTGACCGGGCGCCTGGACACCGATACCGCGGCCGATCTCGAGTTGGCCGCACAGGACCTGATCGACGCCGGGGCGCGCGATTTCATCGTCGACCTCGCCGGTGTCGGTTATGTCAGCAGCGCCGGTTTGCGCGTCTTGCTGATGATCGGCAAGTCGATCGACGGCAAGGGCAGCTTGCGCCTGTGCGGCTTGAACGCAACGGTGCGCCAGGTTTTCGATGTCGCCGGTTTCACCCAATTGTTCGTGATTGGTGCCGACCGCAACGCCGTGCTGGCAAAGGCCAAGGCCAAGCCAGCAGTCACGGCTGCGGCTGCGGCTGCGGAATCAGGCAGGGACAATGCGCTTGCCCTCGCCGCAGCGAAGCTGCTGGCGGCGGAAAAATCCGCTTTTGCCGGGGCCAGAGTCGAGGCTGCCCTCGCCGCCGCTGCCTCGCGCCTGCTGGCTTTGGCTTGAGGCTTGCTCAGTCGCGACTGAGCAGGAGCAAGGTCAGGTCATCCGCGGCGGCCGCCGAGCCGACAAAGGCATCGACTTGCCGGTTGATTTCCGCAAGCAGCGCGGGTGCCTTGCCGGCACGCTGCATGGCTGCCTTGGCGCGCTCGATGCCGAACTGTTCACCATCCTTGTTCTGGGCCTCGTCGAGACCGTCGGTGTAAAGCAGCAGGCAGGCGCCGGGCGTCAGGGTGATTGTCGATGAGGCAAAGCGTGTCTGCGCATTCGCGCCGAGTGCGGCGCCGGGCTCGATGACCAGTTGTTCGACATAGCCGTTTGCCGCGCGCAACAGCGGCGCGGGATGACCGGCATTGGCAATCTCGATGCGGCCGCTGTCGACGTCGAGGGCAATGACCTGGGCGGTGACGAACATGCCGGATTCAAGCTCGTCGAGGAGCAGGATGTTCAGGGTGACCAGCAAGTCGAGTGGCGTGCCGGCCTGGTTTGCCAGCAGGCGCATGGCCATGCCGAAGCGGGCCATGACCAGGGCGGCGGATACCGCCTTGCCGGAGACATCGGCAATGACCATGCCGACGCGATCATCGGTAAAATGGAAATAATCATAATGATCGCCGCCGACCACGCGTGCCGGTACGTAGGCTTCGGCCAGCTCGTATCCGGGCAGGCGAATCGTGTTTTGCGGCAGGAAATGCTGTTGCACGCGGCGGGCGAGGAGCAGGTCGCGCTCGGCGACACGGCGATCCGGGTGGTTGCCGCGCTCGGCTTCGAGCAGGCCGGCAAGGACACTGGCAATGCCCTTGGCCAGCGAGCGGTCCATCGGGTTCCAGGTATCCGATCGCGCGGATTCGGCGACCACGACGCCGAGCGTCTCGCCACCGAGGATGACCGGTGCGGCGAGGATTCCAGCCGGTGCGCGGGCGACGCCGAGCGGTTCAATGGCCGAAGCGCCACCGGCGACACCATCGACATGACGCAGGCAAGCCTCGGCCAGGGCCAGGCTGACCGGGCGCTGCGCATCGGTGCTTGCCGCTTCCTGGCCATATTCGACCAGCTTGCGGCTGCCGGGGCGGGTCACGTACAGGCCGACCCGCTCGCAGCCGATGAAGCGCTCGCGGATGGCATCGAGAACCTGGCTGATCAATGCTCCGGCTGCCTCGCGCCGCGCCGGCAGCGCGGCAATCCAGGCCAGCAGATCGAGGCGCCCGACCAGTTGCGGGAAAGAGTTCTCCGCCCCCTGGCCCGTTGCCTGCGCATCGGTCGTGGTCACGCTCACGGCGACTTCACCAATGACCAGATCGACCGAGCCCTCGATGCGCAATTCGCCGCGCAAGGGCAGGCCGCGATGGAGGATGCCGTTGGCACTGCCGAGATCGTGGATGCGCCAGACGCCATCGCTGCCGCAGGTCACCTCGGCATGCCGGCGCGAGACCGTGGAGTCATCGATGCGGATGTCGCAATACGCCCCGCGCCCGATCACTGCGGATTCGCTGAAACTGAATTGCTGGCCGGCGAGGGCACCGCTGGTGATGGTCAGGCTCGGCATGATCGCGGCAGTGTCGCATGGCGGCCATCGAAGTTGAAATCCGCGTGCTGCCGGCCATTGCCGACAACTGCTCCTGCGTTGCAGGCATACAGGCCGTCCATGGCATCGCCTGCAACTGCTCGGCAACTGCTCCTGCGTTGCTCTCGACGGCTGTTCCCGACGCCGTTCTACCGCATCCATCCATGGATGCGTACCTCCTGCATCCATGCAGTCGTCCTGCGTTGCAGGAATACAGGCCGTCCATGGCATCGCCTGCAACTGCTCCTGCGTTGCAGGCATACAGGCCGTCCATGGCCATAAAAAAACCGGACGGCGATGCGTCCGGTTTGAATGCGTTGCGGAGAATCCGGGGAGGGCCGCAACGCTATCCGTGTTGCTGGAGGCGATTACTTGCCCGAAGCGGCCTTCTTCGCCGCATTGACCTGCTTGGTCACGGCTTCGTTGGTGGCTTCGAACGAACCCTTGATCAGGTTGCCGATCTGCTCGTTGGTCTTCAGGGTCAGGCCGATCACTTCCTGGTTGGTGGCGTACAGCTTCTCGGCGGATTCCTTGGCCAGCTGGATACCCTTCGGCCAGATGGCCTTGGCGCCTTCGAAATCACGCACTTCGGAAGCCTCGGCCCAGAAAGCGCTGGAGGCATTGACATGGTTCTCGACAGCCTTCAACTGCAGGCCGGCGATGCTCTCGAAGCTGGCCAGCGCGACGCTCTGCGCCTTGACAGCGGCATCGGCAAAGTTCTTGCCGAGGGAAAGGAACTGCGAATTCATCTGCTCGTACATGGGGTAACTCCCTCTCTAAGAGTGTTGGTGAAATGTACTCTAGCAAAGAGTTTGGTGCGTTGCAACATAATCCGGCAAAGCTTGATGTAAGTGGTTCAGAAACCGTTGCAAATCATCAACATGTACATGGGGTTTCGATGTGCGTATGCAATATCACCGGCGCAGGTCAGGCTTGCGGACCGGCGTAGCTGCAGCCGGATGTGCAGGTTTCGTGGATCACCACCCGAGCCAGCAGCGGCAGGCGTGGCTGCAGCGCGTTCCAGATCCACACGGCGAGGTTTTCGCTGGTCGGGTTTTCCAGTCCGGGCACGTCATTGAGATAGTGGTGATCGAGCTGGTCGAACAACGGCGCAAAGGCCGCTTTGACATCCGCGAAATCGCAGACCCAGCCCAGGGTCGGCTCGATTGCTCCGCGCAAGTGGATCTCGATCTCGAACGAATGCCCGTGCAAGCGCGAGCACTTGTGCCCTTGCGGCACGCTGGGCAGGCGATGGGCCGCCTCGATGCGGAATTTCTTGAAGATTTCCATGGGCTGTCGACATCATGCATAGGACGGCGAGTATCGCCGAATGCCAAGGATAGCGTCGTTATGACGAAAGCGCTTGCGGCGGGCTGCGTGGTGGATTCGGTCGCGGCCCCTTGATGGTTTTCGGGCGAGTGCCATCGGCCGCGAAGCTGGGGCTGTCACACCCCTTTGTAGCGCGGCACCCCTGCTTTTTTTCTCTGGCCGATTGGCGAACTGGTCGCTTTTTTGCGTCGCGACGCGGCGTATGGATCAAGAAGAAGGTCACCGGATCCGGCCTCGATTCATCATCAACGGAATGTGTCAGGTTCCGTCGAGAAAATGGCGCGCGATGGCGAGTGCCAGGCGGTAGGGTTCGGGATCGTTGCGGTTGCTCAGGATGATCACGCTCAAGCGGCGTTGCGGATAACGCACGAAGACATTGCGGAAGCCGATGCTTTCGCCCGAGTGCCACAGGGATTCGCCGGTGATGCGCCAACCGAAGCCGTAGCGGACATCGGCATCGTCGGTGACTGTCCAGGGATGAAAGGCAAGTTCGCGTGATTGCCTCGAGAGCAGGCGATCGCTGTAGAGCGCGGCATCCCAACGGGCCAGATCGTCGATCGAAGAATAGATGCCGCCATCGCCGAGCACCGCGCTGGTCAGGCTTTGGTCGGTGCGCGTCCAGCCGCTTGCATTCTCGCTGTAGCCATAGGCGCGGTGGCTGACTGCCGGGCCGCCGTTGACATAGGCCAAGGTGTCGCGCATGCCAAGCGGTTCGAAGATGCGTTGCTTGAGGAATTCCTCGAAGCGCAGCCCCGATGCCTTTTCGACAATCAGGGCGAGCATCGCATAGCCGCCATTGCTGTAACGATAGTGGCTGCCGGGTGCGAAGTAGAGGCGATCCTGCGCCTCCAGCAGATGCAGCACGTCGACATCGCGCAGCTGGGTTGCCAGGCTTTCCGGCATCACATCCTCGTAGTCGATGAGGCCGCCGGTATGGGTCAGCAGCTGACGAATGGTGATGGCATCGGTCGCCGCGGGCAGCGAGGGCAGCCATTGGCGCACGCGCTGATCGAGGTCGAGGCGACCGTCCTCGGCGAGCAGCAGGATTGCCGTGGCGGTGAACTGCTTGCTGATCGAAGCCAGTCGATAATTCGTCGCCGGCATGGCCATTTGGTGGTCTTCGAGATTGGCCATCCCGTAGCCCTTGCGCACGACGGCCTTGCCATCGCGAATGACCAGCACCGAGGCACCCGGAACGTCACCCTGGTAAGCCTGCATGATCGTGTCGATCTCGGTGGTGTCGTTCATGATTCCTGCGCCGCTTGTGCATCCACCCAGTGCGGCTGCAAGCCCGAGCAGCAGGGCGAATCGCACCAAGCCAGTACGCTGGTACAGGCTGCGCCGGCGTCGCGGTTCAGGCTCATTCGATGGGCACGTCATAAAGAATCTCGGCGGAAGGCTCGGGCTCGAAGCGGTAGTGCCACCACTCCATCGTGTAGTTCTGGAACCCTGCTGCGTGCATGGCCTCCCGAAGCCGATGCCGGTTGCCGCGTTGCGCCGCACTGATCTGCGCCGAGTCGGTATGCGCGCGCGGGTCGAAGAAATCGAAATCCGTGCCCATGTCGAGCGCTCGGCACGCTGTCGCCCGGCGATCGCATTGCTGCAGGGTGAGATCGACCGTGGCGCCGCGACTGTGCCCGGAAACCGGCGCAATGTAGTCGCCCAGCAGCTCGGACTTGTCGAGGTTGGGGTAGTAGCGCGACTTGCTCTTCTGTTCGCCGGCATCATTCGCCCAGCGGACGAAATGGCGTACGGCGCGCGCGGGGCGATAGCAGTCGAAAATCTTCAGTCGCAACGAGTGCCTGCGGAGTTCGCGTTCAACGTCGGCCAGGGCGTGTGCCACCGGCGATTTGAGCAGGCAACGTGCGGCACTGTAGCCATCGATGGGTCGACCGACAAAATTGTCGGCACCGGCATAGCGCATGTCGAGGTTGATGTCCGGGACCAGCTCCCTGATGTCGACAAGGCCAGCTTCGCTTGCCGTGGTGGCGCTCGATAGCACGTTATCGGCGGCACCTGCGAGTGACACAAATTGCACGGCGATGTGGGCGCACAGGGCGAGCCACAGGGCGCGGCGATCAATCACAATCGGCCACCCGCGCGAAGGCGAGATCCTCGTAATCGAAACTGAAATCCGCTTGCGGATCGACCTTGCTCATGTGCATCGTCGGCGCATCGCCGGTCGTGAAATCGAGCCAGGCCTCGGCATCGACGCCCTCGGCACCCCAGTCGACCAGGTTGCGCTGGCCGACCTGCATCAGCGTGCCGCGCATGAGCGGCGACTTGGCCGAGCGAAAACGCACCCGTTGTGCGTCGGCACAGATTGCCACGTCGCCAAACCACGGGTCGCGCCAGACGCCGAGCAGACCGTGCAATTGTGCGGGTGTCAATGACGTACGCGTGGCTGTGTCCGGTGCCGCATGCTGCGTGGTCGAGACGCGATCAGCGGCGAGATCGGCAGCGAAGTCGGCAATGCCGCGCGCATCATCCGGCGCGGTGAACTGCTTGACCAGGGCCTCGCCCAGTACAGTTCTGGCCTCGTCCGCTTCGCCGTTGATCAGGAAGACAAACCCGGATTTGCGATCCGGCAACAACAGCATCATCGAGTACATGCCCGACAGCGTGCCGGTATGCGAGACCGTCCACTCGCCATCGACATCGCCGAGGCGGAAGCCGAGCGCATAGAGCCAGGCATGGGTGTTGTCCCAGACGCGTCGCCGCGCCGAAATCGGCATCGGCGTGTGGCCTGTCCACATTGCTGCGCGCTGTTCGGCGGACAACCAGGCTTTCTGTTGCGCATCCGGAGTCAACCAGGTGCGCGCCCAGCGCAACATGGCATCGAGACTGCAACGAATGCCCCCGGCGGCGGCCGAGGTGATCCCGGCAACCTCATCGCCATCGGCGGAGATGACGACATTGCGCCCCTTGGCGTGTCCGTGCGGTTGCGCGATGTCGTCCGTGACGGAAGACTTCCATGCGCCAACGCGGCAATCGAGGCCAAGCGGCACGAACACCTGCGAACGCATCAATTCTTCGTAGCTTGCGCCGCCCGCAGCGGCAGCGACTTCGCCGGCGACCACATAGAGCAGGTTGTCGTAGGCATAGCCGGCGCGAAAACTGTACTTTGGCTTGATGTGGCCGAGGCCGGCAAGGATGTCGGCGCGGGTGAACCGGTTGGGTTCCGGCCACAACATGAGGTCGCCGCCGCCTTCCGGCAGGCCGCTGTTGTGCACGAGCAGGTCGCGTACCTGCATGTTCCGCGTCACCCAGGGATCGAACATGCGGAAGGTCGGCAAGTGCTTTACCACCGGATCATCCCAGCGCAGCTTCCCGGCATCGACCAGGCGGGCGAGCAGGCTGGCGGTCATAGCTTTGCTGTTTGAGGCAATCTTGAACAGGGATTGGCGCGAGATCTTCTTGCCCGTGCCCGCTTCGCGTTCACCGAGCGTGCGCGTGTAGAGGACTTCGCCGTTGTCGACTACGCCCACCGCAATGCCCGGCAACTGGTAGCGCTGCACGGCATCGTCAACGATGCGGTCAAGGCGTTCCGGGCGTGGCGCAGCCAGTGTCCCGGTGGCCAGGAAGAACAGGGCGATGAGGACGATTCGATGCGTGCGCATGGCGTTCATTGCGCCTGCCAGTCGAGCGTCGTGGCTTCGCCAAGGCACATTTCGGCATGGCTCTGGCGGCGGCGCGCAATGGCCCAGCGGCCCTGGTCGAGAAGCACCTCGGCGGCAAGTGGCCGCGAATTGTAGGTTGATGCCATTGATGCGGCATATGCACCGGTCGTGCAGATCATCATCAATTCGCCGGTTCGACATTCGGGCAGGGTGCGGTCGCGAGCAAAGGTATCGGCGCTTTCGCAGACCGGGCCGACGATATCGTAGGTGACCTCGGCTCGGGGCTGCGGCGACACCGCGACGATGTCATGCCAGGCGTCGTAAAGGCTGGGTCGCGCAAGGTCGTTCATGGCGGCATCGAGGACGAGGAAGTGGCGCGAATCCGCTTGCTTTCTGCGCAGCACCCGGGTCAGCAGGATGCCCGCTTCGGCCACCAGCCAGCGGCCCGGCTCAAGCACAATGCGACCATGGTAATCATGCAAGGCATGGCGGATCGCAGCGACGTATTCGGCCGCTGTCGGTGCCGCATCGTCGCGGTCGCGATAGCGGACGCCGAGTCCGCCGCCGACATCGATCGAATGAATCACGTGGCCTGCGGCTTCGAGCTCGCGGCGCAGCGCGGCAACCCGTTCCAGCGCATCACGGAAGGGTCCAAGACCGAGGATCTGGGAGCCGATATGCACATGCAGGCCGTTGATGCGCAGGTTTTTCAAGTGCGGGCGATCGGCAAACCATTGCCGGGCCTGATCGACGTTGACGCCGAATTTGTTTGCGGCTTTTCCCGTCGAGATCTTTGCATGTGTTTGCGCATCGACATCGGGGTTGATGCGCACGGCGACATTGGCGATTTGATCGAGTTCGGCCGCGACTTGCTGCAGGGAATCGAGTTCGTCGCGCGATTCCACATTGAAGCGCGCGATGCCGGCTGCGAGTGCCATGCGCATCTCGTCGATGCTCTTGCCGACGCCGGAGAAGACGATGCGTTGCGGATCGATGCCGGCATCGAGCGCGCGCTGCAGTTCACCCGCCGAGACAATATCCGCACCGATTCCCGCGGCCGCCATCAAGCGCAGGACGGCACGCAACGGGTTCGCCTTCACGGCAAAACAGATCTGCGCGTCGAGGCCGCCGAGGGCGCGCTGCAGCTCGTGGATGCGCTGGCGGATCGCGCTGGCCGAGTAGACGTGGCATGGCGTGCCGACGCGACGGGCCAGCCATTCCAGGTCGATGCCATCCACCGTTGCGTTACGGGATTCCGCGAGCGTGCGGCCTTCCATCAGCAGATCCAAGTTGTCGGTGCGCTGGTTGGCGAAGCGACCCGCGTGAACGGATCGCTTCGCCGTGCCTTCAGAAATTTACCGAGACGGTCAACTGGGCGTAGCGCGGCGACTGGTAGCCGGTACCCTGGCGATAGCTTGGGTTGAGGAAGCCGATATCGGTTTCCCGCTCGTCATCCACTTCGGTGACGCGTTCCTGGTTGAGCAGGTTGTACACCGCCAGTTTCACGCGCATGTCGGCGGACCCGAACGAGTGGAAGTAGCTGACGTTGGCACCGAAATCATAGGTCCACGGCAGACGGCCACCGGCGCCGCGAAGACTCGCTTCATAAATCCGTTCCGAAGGAGTATCGGATGTGCAATTCGCTACGCAAATGAAGTTGCTGTGGTAGTTGGTGCCGTCGAAGGGATTGCCGACGCCGAACGCATTGACCGGTCGACCCGACTGCACAACCAGCGTTCCACCGACCGCCCAGTTCTCGTTGAACCCGTAGGCGCCGCGAAACTTGAACTGATGGCGCCGGTCATTCGGCAGGTATCCGGTGCCGCCGTAATTGACCCATGGATCGTCGAAGTTCTCGGTGCGGCCGGTGTCTGAGAAATCGGTATCCGAGTTGACCGGGCCTTCGGCATTGCCCTTGCTGTAGGAAAGCGTGTAGGAGGCATTGAAGGACCAATGCTCGTCCCAGGCGCGATCGATCTGCAGCTCGAGTGCCTTGTAGGTGCGTTCCGGCCTGGAGTAGCCGGTATCGCCGACATAGTTGCCATCATCGTCGTACAAGGCCCATCCGGCGACTGCCGTATCGATGGTGACGTAGGCATCATTCTCGCCGTCACAGTTGGTGTCGGTGTACACCGTGGCATCCTGGCCGGGGTTGCCCATGATGTAACCGATGTAACCCGGCTCGCCGTCGCAGAGGATGCCGTTGGAGGTCAGTTCCATGTCGTCGATGGCATTGGTCAGGTCGCGAAAGATGCCGCGCATGCCGATCGACCATTTGTCGTCGATCATGGACTGGAAGCCGAGGATCAACTCATCCTGGTAGACCGGATCCATGTTCTTGTCGACTTCGCCACGCAGATCGCCGACCGTGCCATCACCCTGTGAATCATCCACTGGCCCGATCTGCGCGCCGAGGATCGGGCGCTGATAGGTGCTGCCGTTGAACTCGAAGTCCTCGAGTCCGTTGAACGCATAGAACGTGCGCACGTCGGCAAAGCCACCGGCCTGCTTGATGTTGATGACATTCGCCACCGGCAGGAAGTAGCGCCCGAGCGTGCCGAAGATCTTGGTCCGCCCGTCGCCAACCGTATCCCAGGTGAAGCCGAGGCGGGGCGCGAGCATGTCGCTGATCTTGATGTAGCTGTCGCCGTCGGAGTTCTTGTTGTCGAACGCCTCCATGCGCAGGCCGGCATTGAGCACGAAGTTGGGCGTGACCGACCAGCTGTCTTCGAGGTAGTAGGCGCTGTTGATTGTCTCGAAGGTGCCATCGACTTCGTTGGTGCGCGTGCGCACATAGGCAGTGACGCCCTCGGGAACAACGCCGCCGTTGGCCAGCGTGGCACCCGGGCTGGTGCTGCGGATTTCATAGAGCAGGCGATCGGGGCCCGGATAGAACTGCGTGTGATCCGAAGTATTGGTCTCATGATCGAGGCCAAAGCGCAGCAGGTGATCGCCGAGCGACCATTCGAAATCCAGGCGCGCCGCCTCGCGATTGTCCAGGCGCCGGGCGACGGTCGAGGTGCTGGTGCAGCCGATATCGCCCTCACCGACCGGTCTCAGGTCACGAATGCGGCTGCAGTTGATGTCGTTGAGGCTCGATTGCGCGAACTCGCGTTCGTTTTCGCCGTACATGGCCTTCATCGAGAAATCATCGGTCAGGTATCCCGTGTAGGTCGCCGACCAGTTGCTGCCGCCATTGTCGAGGTAACGGGTGTTGTTGAAATCGTTGCGCTGGCCGTTGGCCAGATCGAACTGGTAGATGTCGGTGGCGGTGTTGTTGCCATCGCCGAAAGCGAGAAACTCGAGCAGGTGGTTGTCGCTGATCTGCCAATCCAGCTTGGTTCCCCAGAAGCCGTCGTCGGACTTGCCCTTGTTGATGAGGTTGCCGGACGTGGTCGTGTTGGTTGGCCGGTAGTCGCGCGCCTCGTACAGGGCGAAGAAGAACAGCTTGTCGCGGATGATCGGTCCGGAGGCATACACATTCACGTTGTGGCGATCGTATTCGTCGTAGCTGGAAATGTAGGTGGGATTGCCGTCGGCATCGTAATGGTCGTTGCCGCTGGTCTGTGCAAAACTCGGCTCCCATACGGCCTCGGCACCGAATTTGAACTCGTTGGTGCCCGATTGCGTCACCGCATTGATCACGCCACCCGTGGTGCGGCCGAATTCAACCGAGTAGCCGCCCGTCTTGACCTGGAACTCCTTGTAGAACGCAAACGGCACCGACGAGAAACCGACACGGTTGTAGAAATCCGTGACATTGAGGCCATTGATGTAAACCGTGTTTTCCGCCACCGACGAACCGCCAAACGAGATGCCGCCAAATTCGCCTTGCACCACGCCCGGCGCAAGCAGGGCAACCGCCAGCGGATCGCGCTCGACCGGCAGGCGCTTGAGCTCCTCGCGATCGATATTGGTCGCGCTTTCAACCGAGGTGACATCAACTGCCATGGGCAGGGCCGAGGCACTGACGACGATGGTGTCGAGCGTGCCGGTTGCTGTTCCCACGTTGACGGTGGTCGCGTTGCCCAGGCTTACCGTCACGTTCAACGGTTCTGCCAGCGACTGGCCATCCACCGTTGATTGCAGCTGGTAATTGCCGACCGGAAGGAACGGGAACCGGTAGTTTCCATTGGCATCGGCGGTTACCGTGCGCGAGAAGCCGGTGTCCGGGCTGGTCACGGTGATGACCGCTCCCGGGCGCGTGCGACCGACCAGCGAGCCGTCGGAATTTGCGGCCGACACCGCCGTCGGTGCGAGCATCGACAGGCAGGCACCCAAGGCCAGGCAAAGTGCCCGTTGTGCCATTGTTCTTTTGCCAATCACCTTGTTCATTTCCCCTCCAGGTCATGGTTGCCGCATGTATCCGCGGTTGATTTGAATCATTGCCCGGCAGGGGAAACCTGCCAGGTGAAGTCGTAGTCCCACTGGTCGAAATAGAGATTGCCGCCGCGCCACTCGGCTTCGCCGCGTTGCAGGTCGACGGTCTCGGAACGGAAGAATTGCTTGGCTGGGACAAGTTCGCGGCCGTAGTCGTCATTGAAGGCAATGCGATAGGCATCGAGGCCGCCGAGATAGAAACCGGCGATGCGCGGGTCCTCGCTGTGCAGGCGGCCCGTGGTCACGTCCATCGGGATCCAGCCGTAGGGCGCGATGTAGAGCTGGCCCCAGTCGTGCAGGTTCCAGTAATCATCACCATCGGAATAGACCATGCCCGATTGCCAGCGCGATGGAATGCCGTTGAGGCGCAGCAAGCTCATCAGCAACAAGGTCTGCTGGCCGCAATCGGCATGCCCGGCGTGCAGGGCGTAGTCACTGATGTTGTGGATCGTCGAGTATTCGCGCGCACCGGCCCATGGAATCTGATCGACTGCGGCATAGAGCTTCTGCGCGATGCGCCAGGGATTTTTCTCGTCGCCGACAATCTGCCGCGAGAACAGTCGCAGGGCTTCGTTGAAGACGATATGCGGCGGTCGTTCGGCCACGAAGGGTGCGAGTTCGGGCGTGATCTTCGCGGCGGTGACCTTGTCCGCATCGATCGCGTGCGATTGTGCCGAGACGGTCAGCGCGTAGCGGATCGAGAACTCGGTCGGCTTGCCCGCTTCGGCCTTTTTTTCCAGATAGACCGTGCGCTGCAGGGCCGATTCGGGTGCGATGACTCGCTTGGCTGGCGTGCTTTCGATGAAATGGATCTTGTCCTGCTGGCCGGGCAGCGCGCGCGGATAGGGAATCCAGGCGCGCACGACTTCGCCGGCCGGCACTGCATCGGCATGCACGCTGAGCGACTGGGTGACCTTGAGCGTGCGCGATGCGAGGCCGCGCACCTGGCCCGCGCGTGCGTCATCGAGGATTTCACGGTGATGCGCATTGGCCGTTTCCATCGGCCCGTCGCGCAACGGCGTCTGCTCGCTGCGTCGCTCCCGCGCCTCGGCGCTCAGGCGGAACAGGTTCGACGCCGCGCGGTTGAAGTACAACACGCGGCCATCGATTGTTTGCGATTCAAACAAGCCATGCGCCTGCCAGCGCGCAAACTCGGCATCGTCCAGGTCAGGAATCTTCTTGCGCAACTGCGCCTTGAGCGCATCTTCATCCAGCGTGAAGTCGAGCAGGATGCGGCGCATGCGCTCGCGCTCGTAGGTGAATGCGGCGCGCGTGGCGGCATTGGCTTGCGTGTCGGCCAGCGCCGTGGTGATCGCACGTTCTGCCCATTGATACTGACCCTGGTCGATACTGGTGATGATGGAATCGATCGATGGCGAGGCTGCCGCGCAAATGCCATGGCCCAGCAACACTGCCGCAAGCAGCATGCCGCACCGCAGGCACCCAAGGCGGGTGAGCGCGGCATGCGACAGGAATGTCGCTGGCTTGTGCATCGTCTCGGAGTTCCACCTGAAAGCATCTGTGGCGGCTGTGTAACACGGTTGCAATCGGTGGTCAATAATTTATGCTTCGCAACAGATTTCCGGGAATCATCTATTCCGTAATGCACCATTCAGCGCATGACAAGGCGGGGTCTCCATGATCCAGACGGTATGGCCATACCTTGCCGTGATGCTCCTGTGTGCGGGCATTTTTCCTGCGCTGGAGCGCCGCTTCGACTGGCGCTTTTTCAAGGTGATGCCGCCGATCGTGTTGACCTACCTGCTGGTCACCGCCCTCGCCGTCGGCGGACTGTGGCAAGTCAACGAGGCGATCCGCGGCGCACAGTCGAGCCTGATTGGGCGACTGGTCCCCGCCCTGCTGTTTCTGCTGATGATCAATTGCGACCTGCGCGCGATCTACCGGCTCGGGGCGCGCGTGCTCGCCGTATTCTTCTGCACATCATTATGTTTGTTTATTGCTTTCGTGGTCACGTTCCTGCTCTATCGCGGCTGGTTGGCGGGCGATGCCTGGCAACCACTGGCCGCACTAAGTGGCAGCTGGGTCGGCGGCTCGGCCAACATGATTGCCGTGAAGCAAGCCATCGGCATGTCCGATTCGCTGCTCGCCATGTCCTTGCTGACCGACGCGCTGGGCTATTCGATCTGGGTGGTCGTGCTGTTTGCAGTCGCGCCACTGGCACCCGCCTTCAACCGCTGGACGCGCGCGCGATCCAGCGCCGACATGGGCGTCGAGGAACTGCGCAGCAATGCACCGGCGACACCCGACAGCGTGCTGGTCTGGCTCGGCCTGGCCTTGCTGGTGGGCGCGGGCAGCGCGTCGTTGGCGTCGCTGTTGCCTGTGTCCAGCATGCTTTCGGCCACCACCTGGACCATTCTGCTTGCGACCGGATGCGGACTGATCGCCGCGCATACCCCGCTGGCACGCTATCCGGGCGCGAGTTCCATTTCCGGCGCGTTGCTGATCGGCGTGGTCGCGATACTCGCCTCGCAAAGCAATTTTGAAGGTATCGGCGAGGCACCGATGTACCTTTTGTGCGGGCTCACCGTCCTCGTCATCCACGCCGTTTTGCTGATCCTCGCGGCGCGCGTTTTCCATTTCGATCTTTATCTGTGCGGCATCGCCTCGCTGGCGCATGTCGGTGGCGTCGCCGCGACGCCACTGCTTGCGGCCAGCTACGCGCGTGCGCTGGTGCCGGTCGGAATCCTGCTTGCCCTGCTCGGATATATCCTCGGCACCGGCTTTGGTCTGCTGGTCGCCTCGATCCTGTCGGCGCTGGCACTTCCCTGAAGGCAACTCGATCATGAACCTGTTTCGACTCCTGCTTGCCGCCCTTTTCGTGCTTGGTACGCCGACGTCGTTCGCGCGCGAAACGCCGACCCCGGCAGTCGAACTTGGTGGCGTCGGCGTCAGCGACGCGCAGCTTGGTGCCGACTACTGGATTGCGCGCCAGACTGCTGCCGATCAGGTGATCCTCGGTCGCAGTGGGATTCTGGCGCAGAACGCGCAACTCATGCGCGAGGATGCGTCGATGCACGACCTGCGCGGCTTGTCGTCGACGCTGGATCGCAAGCAGGTCGCGACCTGGATCGAAGGACTTGCCGACGCGCCACAGTCGCCGCTCTACGACGTCGATGGAAAACCCGTCGCTGCAACCGTGCTCGAAGCCATCCTCGCCAACCGGCAACTGGATGGCATACCCGCGTCGCAAGCGACGCGCTATGGTCTGGTCGTGCAGCGCGCCGACCTGCGCACCTTTCCGACCCACTTGCGGGTGTTCCGTTCGGCCGACGACACCGATATCGACCGTTTCCAGGAAAGCGGCGTGTTTCCCGGCACACCCGTCGTGATTGCGCACGTGAGCGCCGATGGTCGCTGGTGGTTCGTGGTCAGCCCGAGCTACGCGGCATGGATCGAGGCCCGCTCCGTCGCCATCGGCACGGCCAAACAGGTGTTCGGCTATGTCGATAAGTCACCTTACCGCATCGTCACCGGTGCCAGCGTGCACACGGTCTTCACGCGCGAGGCACCGGCACTCTCGGAACTGCAACTCGACATGGGTGTGCGCGTTCCGTTGTGGACGGACTGGCCCGCCGAAACGCCGGTAAACGGCCAGCACGCGTATACAGCCCATGTCATCGAACTGCCGACCCGCGGCACCGACGGCAGCCTCGGCTTCGCGCCGGCCTTGTTGCAGAAGAATGCGGACACGGCCGCCGACTATCTGCCGCTGACCCGCAGCAACATCCTGCGCCAGGCCTTCAAGTTCCTCGGCGAACGCTACGGCTGGGGCCATGCCTACAACGGGCGCGATTGCAGCGGCTTCGTCGCCGAGGTCTATCGCAGCATGGGCGTCATGATGCCGCGCAACACCAGCGACCAGAGCGTGAGCCCGGCCTTCGCAAAACACATCTTCACGGAAGCCGACACGCCCGCGCAACGCAGCGAGGCCGCGCATGCGGCCGAGCTGGGCGACCTCGTCTATATCCCCGGGCATGTCATGTTGGTCATCGGCAGCATGAACGGTGATCCATGGGTCATCCACGACACCACCGGAGCCACCGTGCGCACTGCGGATGGCCGCCGGGTACGCGTGAAACTGAATGCCGTTTCGGTGACGCCCTTGGTTCCGCTGCAATTCAACGACAGCGAATCCTATATCGATCGCATGCGCAGCATCGTGCGCATCCGCCCCTTGCCAGCCACGGAAGCGCCAAACCATCCATGAAGATCACCGATATCCGCTTCGGCATGCTGCGCGTGCCCCTGAAGACGCCGTTCAAGACCGCATTGCGCACGGTCGAAGCGGTCGAAGACATCATCGTCATGATCAATACCGACAGCGGCCATGTCGGTTATGGCGAAGCGCCGGCAACGGCGGTGATCACCGGCGATACGCACGGCTCGATCATCGATGCGATCCGCCACTACATCTCGCCGCGTCTGCTCGGTGCCGAAATTGCGGATCTCAATCGCATCACCCATCTGATCCAGGGTTCGATGGAGAAGAATTCAAGCGCCAAGGCCGCCGTGGAGATTGCCGTCTACGATCTCTGGGGCCAGCTTTACCAGGCACCGCTGTATCGCCTGCTCGGCGGCGGCGATCCGGTCATCACCACCGATATCACCATCAGTGTCGACTACATCGACAAGATGGTGGCCGACTCGCTGGCAGCGGTCGAGCGCGGTTTCGAGTCGCTCAAGATCAAGGTCGGCAAGGACATCGGTGTCGACATCGAGCGGGTCAAGGCCATCTACGCGGCGGTCGAGGATCGCGCCTTGCTGCGCCTCGATGCCAACCAGGGCTGGACGGCCAAGCAGGCCGTGTATGCGCTGCAGACGCTGGAAGACGCCGGCGTGCGCCTCGAACTGGTCGAGCAACCAGTCAAGGCCAATGATCTGGACGGCATGAAATACGTCACCGAACGCGTGCACACGCCGATCATGGCGGATGAAAGCGTGTTCGGCCCGACCGAGGTGATCGAACTGATCCGCATGCGCGCCGCCGACATCATCAACATCAAGTTGATGAAAACCGGCGGCATTTCCAATGCCATCCGCATCGCCGACATTGCCGCAATGTACGAGGTGGAATGCATGATTGGCTGCATGCTTGAAACCAGCATCAGCGTCGCCGCCGCCGTGCACGTGGCGGTCGCCAAATCCAGCGCGATCACCAAGATCGATCTCGACGGGCCCTCGCTGTGCGCCTTCAATCCGGTGGATGGCGGGGTCATCTTCAACGAATCCGAGATCACCATAACGGATGCGCCGGGGCTGGGAATCCGGGATATTCGCGGACTGGAATTGATCCCCTGAGCGGAGCGAGTCGAGGCGAATGTCACCGCTGCTGAAAATCCGCGCCGAACGCGACCAGATGTCGGCGATCGAACGCCGCATTGCCGACTTCCTCCTGGAAGAGTCGCATCTGTTGCGCGACTACTCCTCGCAGCAGCTCGCCAATGCACTGAAGATCAGCCAGTCGAGCGTGGTCAAGTTCAGCCAGAAGCTCGGCTTCAAGGGCTATCCGGATCTCAAGTACTCGATTGGCGAAGCGGTCGCCCGTGGTGATGCCGCGGATGGCGGTGGCGCGCATGGCAATGGCGAACCGGTGGTCGACGACCCGCATGCGGCGCTGGCCGAAAATCTCTGGTACATCAAAACCCGCGCCGAACAGGAAACCCGCCTGATCAATCCGGCGAGTGGCATCGATGCGATTGCCAGACTGATCGGCAAGGCCGGCAAGGTCTTTCTCATCGGCCTTGGCGAAGACGGCATTCCGGCGCGCGCCTTCGCCATGCGCCTGTCCCTGCTCGACATCCTCACCGTGCATCATTTCGATGCGGTGCTGATGACGGCGAGCATCAGCACGGCGACCAAGGCCGACGTGCTGATGATCTTCTCCGAGCACGGCCAGCAGACCAACCTGTGCAAGATCAGCCGGCAGTTCCGCGAGCGCCATGGCAACGTGATCTCAGTGACCCGGCACTCGGCCAACCCCTTGCGCGCGCACGCCGATCATTCACTGCTTGTCTCCGCGCACGACGACCGCGCGCATATCGTGCCGCTGATCTATCACTCGGCCCTGCGCCATCTGCTCGACATGATCTTCGTGCTGCTCTGCGAAGGTGGCAAGAACCGCCTCGACCAGCTGGAGTCGAATCTCGAGCGCATCCGCAGCTTGATGGAGCCATGAGGGGCAGGGAATGGAGAGCGGGGAATTGGGTAACGGATAGCGGGAAGCGGGACCCATCGCTTCCCTCGGGTGGGCGATGCACTTTTCCAGGCGTCGGGGATAGTCATCTCGAAGCGGCGGCAAGAGGTTGAACGATGATTGAGCGAGCGGGGTGCATGTTTCGCGGCGTCGGTTTTGCGATCGCCTGCGCGGCCAGTCTGTTTTCCCCCGCGATCCCTGCGGCGGATGCGGCCGACAGCCTGACCGGTGCGCAGCAAATGATTCTTGTCATCACGCCGGATTGGGACAGCACGCAGGCAAGCTTGCGCCGGTTTGAACGACACGACGGGCAATGGCAGGCGGTTTCGCTGCCGCAGCCGGTGGTCATCGGCAAATCCGGTGCTGCCTGGGGGCTTGGCCTGCATGCGCCGCAGCCCGGCCCGCAGAAACGCGAGGGCGATGGGCGTGCGCCGGCCGGGATTTTCTCGATTGGCCCGGCCTTTGGCTACGCGTCATCGGTAGCGACCAAACTCGACTACCAGCCAATGACGGCAGCGGACTACTGCATCGATGTCAGCGACTCGCCGCTGTACAACCAGATCGTCGATGCCGGAAAAGTGGGCGCACAGGCGATCGCGGGTTCAACCGAGCCGATGCGCCGCGATTTGCACGCCGCTGGCGACCCGCGCTACAAGCTTGGCTTTGTCATCGCGCATAATGCGCAGCGCAAGCCTGGTGGCGGCAGTTGCATTTTTGCCCATTTGTGGAAAAGCGCGGATTCGGCCACTGCCGGATGCACAGCGATGGCCGAGCCGATCATGCGCGAACTGCTGGACTGGATTGACCCGACGCGACAGCCGGCGTTTGTCCTGCTGCCGCGTGCCGAATACCAGCGCTTGCGCCAGACATGGAAGCTTCCTCGCCTTGACGACAATGCTCCGCGATGATGCTGGCACGCGCCGCCCACAAACCTGATCCCGAGCCGAGTTCCTGCCCATGTCGATGACCACACGAATCCTGCTCGGCCTCGCCCTCGGTGCGATCCTTGGCCTCGGCCTTGCCTGGTTCGACCCGGCCCTGGCGAAGACCGCCGCGGCCATTGCGCAGCCGGTCGGTCGCCTCTGGCTGAATGCCTTGCAGATGACCGTGGTGCCTCTGGTGCTGGCCCTGGTCATCATTGGCGTGAGTGCCGCCAATGACGCTGCCGCATCCGGGCGCACGGCACGACGGGCGATGGTCGTCTTCGCCCTGCTGCTGGCGGCAGGTGCGATGTTCGCGGCAATTGCTGCACCGCTGCTGCTGTCCTTGCTGCCACGTGATCCGGTCCTCATCGAACATCTGCGCGCGGCCATTCCGGATGCCGGCACTACCACCAGCGCCGTCGGTCTCGGTGACTGGTTCACGGCGATCATTCCGGCCAATGCCATAGCCGCCGCGGCGCAAAGCGCGATGTTGCCGCTGGTTGTCTTCGCCCTGTTCTTCGGCTTTGCCCTGACCCGCATCGAGGCCATGCGCCGCGCGCGCATGGTCGAATTCTTCCAGACCATCGCCGACATCATGATCGTCATCGTGCACTGGGTGTTGTGGGCGGCACCGCTGGGCGTGTTCGCCCTCGTCCTCGCCGTCTGCGCCACTGCCGGCGGCAGTGTGATCAGTGCGCTGGGCTGGTACATCGCCTTGCTGTGCAGCCTCTACATCACCATCACCCTGCTGATGTATCCGCTTGCGGTGATTGCCGGTGGCGTGCGCCTGCGCCGGTTTGCGGCGGCCATCCTGCCGGCGCAGGTCGTTGCGGCGAGCACGCAATCCTCGCTCGCCTCGTTGCCGGCGATGATCGAAAGCGCGCGCGGGCGTCTCGATCATCCGCCCGCCGTGGCGGCCCTGGTATTGCCGATGGCGGTGTCCCTGTTTCGCATCACCAGCCCGGTGCAATACATCGGTGCGGCCTCGTTCATTGCCTGGATCCATGGCATCGACGTTCCAGCCGCACAGATTGCCGCCGCTGCGGCGCTGGCCGTGGTGATCAGTCTCGGCTCGGTGGGTTTGCCGGGCCAGGTCAGCTTCATGGCGACGACAATGCCGGTGACCTCGGCCATGGGCTTGCCGCTGGATCCGCTGGGCCTGTTGCTCGCGGTCGACACCATCCCCGATGTCTTTGCCACGGTCGGCAATGTCAGCGCCGACCTGACCGCGAACACCATTGTCGCGCGCCGCCACAGCGAGGATCCGTCCGTGGAAGGGGTTGCCGCGGACACCTGAGGCGGGGGCGGCGACAGTCCACTTCAGCGACGCCGGCATGCGATGCCAGCGCCACGATCGCAGCGCGCCCGGCGCACCTGCGGATTCAGCTGCGCTTGCCGAATGCGCCGAGCAAACCTGCGCCTGCCTGCAGCATTTCGCCCATGCTGATTTCGCCGTCACCGTCGCTGTCGAGCACGCCGCTGAGCAGTCCGCCGACGCCGCTCTGCTGCAGGCGATGGTTTTCCTGGCCGAGCATGCCGCTGAGGGCGTTCGCATCGAGGCCCTGCTTTTTCGTCATGTTGCCCAGCGCCGCCATGACGATCGGCGCAAGCATGGCCAGCAATTGCGCCGCACCGGCACCGCCGAGGCCACTGGTCTCGCCGAGTCCGCGTGCGGCCTGATCGCGGCGCGCACCGAAGATGTGGCCAAGGATGGCACCACCGATGCCGCCGCCGGCGCTGCCGCCGGAGGAGCCGCCGCCAAGAACCGAGCCGAGCACGTCGCCGATGCCGCCATCTGCGCCGGCCCTGCCGCCGCCGCCGAGGACGGAACCCAGCACATCCCCGATACCGCCGCCTTGCCTGTTGCCGCCACCACCAAGCACCGATCCCAGCAGTCCGCCGATATCGACGCCGGCGTGATCGCGTTCGAGTGCCGAATGCAGGGCGTTCGCGCCTTGCGGCGAGGTTGCATTGCGTGCCAGTCCGCCCATCAACAAGGGCAAGGCCTGCTGGATGGCGTCGCTGGCCTGCGCCGGATCGATGCCGAGTTGCCCGGCAATGGATTCAATATGGCCTTGATCCATTTGCGCAAAAATTGTTGAAGTCAGGTCACTCATGTCTGCAGTCCATTTCAGGGGGGGATGGCCACGCTACCATTGCCTCGCCTCGACTGCCCGGGGGAATGCGCCGGCATGCGTCAAAGATCGTGACGTAGGCGTTGCCCTGGGCTAACTATTGCCGAAGCCGCGTGCCGCAGGGATTCAGCCATGACAGACATCGATCCGCGATTCGCGGCCTTGCAGGCCCGCTATCGTGCCTCCCTTGCCGGCAAGCGCGCCGACATCGAGCAGGCATGGCAGGCCTTGGGCGCGGACTGCAGCGATACCGCCAGCCAGGCAGCCTTGCTTGCAGTGGTGCATCGCCTGGCCGGATCGGCCGAATCCTATGGCTTTGACGGGATCGGTCGCCTTGCCGCGCAGTTGGACAGGCAACTGGAACCGATTCGTGGCAACGCCAATCCGGCGCAGCGAAGCGCGGCCCTGTGCGCGATGCGCGATGCCCTTGCCCGCCCCATTGAGGATCTGCTGGCCGAACTCCAGCGTGGCGCGGCGTGATGCCCGGTGTACGACGGGTGGTTCGCCTTGCGCCGGGCTGAACGCTATCCTGCACGCCCGGATTGTGGATCAAGACCATGCAAGCAAAGTCCCTGGTATCCCTGATTGGCGCACCGACCGACATTGGTGCCGGTCATCGTGGCGCGTCGATGGGTCCTGAGGCCCTGCGTGTGGCCGGCATTGCCGAAGCCCTGACCCAGCGTGGCATCGAGGTGATCGATCGCGGCAACCTGACCGGCCCGATGAACCCCTGGAGCGGCCCGGTTTCGGGCTATCGCCACCTGGCCCAGGTGGCGGAATGGAATCGCCTGGTCATGCATGCGGTCAGCACTGAACTGGCCCAGGATCGCCTGCCGGTCCTGCTTGGCGGCGACCATTGCCTGGCCATCGGATCGATCACCGCCGTGGCCCGGCATTGCCGCGAGCGCGGCAAGCGCCTGCTGGTGCTCTGGCTTGATGCGCATGCCGACTACAACACCTGCGATGTCACCCCTTCGGGCAATATCCATGGCATGCCGGTGGCCTGCCTGTGCGGACTCGGCCCGCGCGAGCTGACCGAACTCGGTGGCAGCGCACCGGCGCTGTCGCCGGACTGCATCCGCCAGATCGGCATCCGCTCGGTCGACACCGGCGAGAAAAAGCTGGTCCGCGATGCCGGGCTGGACATCTACGACATGCGCTACATCGACGAGATCGGCATGAAGCGGGTGATGGAAGAGGCGCTGGCCGACATCGACGACAACACCCACGTGCATGTCAGTTTCGATGTCGACTTCCTTGATCCCGGCATTGCCCCGGGCGTCGGCACGACCATTCCGGGCGGGCCGAACTACCGCGAAGCGCAGTTGTGCATGGAGATGATCGCCGATCGCGGCGGCATGGGCTCGCTGGACATCATGGAGCTCAACCCCGCGTTCGATGACCACAATCGCACGGCCGTGCTCGCCGTTGACCTGGTCGAGAGCCTGTTTGGCAAGAGCACCTTGATGCGCGATTGATCGGCAGCGGCCGCTGGTCGGATCGTCCTGTGAGTGCAAATTCCTGACAGTTTGCGCCGCGCGCCAAGCGCACGCGCTGTCGCCGGAACGATCAGGCCGGCTGCCGCTTGGCGCTTGCAGCCTTCCGGGGTGGCACGCTGCTTGCTTGCATCTTGCTTGATACGTGACGGTGGGTTCGGCTGAACGCTGCGGGCCGGGTCTCGTCGATCGAGCGGGCGCCAGGTTGCGCCCGACAGCGGCGGCAAATCCCGGAACCGGGCCGTTGCTGTCCACGCACTTGGCCATGGGTGGCGCAATATGTTTCTTCGGAAAGACCCGGACGAAAGACTCCTGGCGGCGATGAATGCGCCGTTGCGATCTGCCGCGGTCGTTGGCAAATGCCTGGCGATACTCGCCCTGAGCAGCGCCCTGGTCGTCGTCATCGGCGGCACCAGCCACGTCTTCGGACGGCCCCTGATTGCCTTGCTGCTGACCGCGATCATCGCTGCGGTGCTGGTGTCACTGCGTCCGCGCCTGTTCCTCGCGCCACTTGGTGCCGCGGAACGCCTGGATGAGCGCAGTGCGCCGCCGGCCATCAATGTCGATCCACTGTTCCTGATGTCGCCGTCGCCAGCTTTGCTGGTCGACTGCGAATCGCGCGGGATCCTGGCTGCGAACCAGGCGGCCGCCGACCTGTATGGCTACGCGCTCGGCGATCTGGGGCACCTCTCGCTGGCAGCGTTGTTGCCGGTCGCCGCGACCCCCGACGAGGCGCAAGGCGACCTGCCCGCTGCCGGACTTGCCCGACACCAGCGCGCCGACGGTAGCTCGTTCTGGGGCGAACTGCAGTATTCCCGCATCGAACATGCGGCCCATGCCGCCTGGCTGGTGACGATCACCGATGTCAGTACGCGCATGAATCTCGCCCGCAACCTGGAAAACAGCGAGCGCCTTGCCGCCGACCTGATCGAGCTCAGCCTTGGCATCGTCTTCATCCACGACCTCAACGGCGACTTGCGCACGGTCAACCCCGCCTTTGCCCAGGCACTGGGCTACACTGCCGAGGAACTGGCAGGCCGCAACCTTGGCGAGTTCCTGCCGCCGGGCCAGTGCGGGGCGTTCGGCGGCTACCTGTCGAGCATCGATCAGGATGGCGTGAGCGATGGCGTGATCCGCCTGCGCACGCGCGATGGCGGCGAGTGCGTCTGGGAATACCGCAACCGCCTGCGCCTTGGCAGCGATGGCGGCAAATCCATACTCTGCTGCGCGATCGACATCAGCGAGCGCTCGCGCAACGAGCGTCGCCTGCTGGAAACCCGCAACAAGGATCCCCTCACCGGCTGCTACACGCGGCCGCACCTGCAGGTATTCGAGGAAGCCGCCGAGCCGGCTGCGTGCTGGGCGGCTATCGTCATCGAAATGGATCATTTCCAACGCTACACCGACAGCCACGATCATCGCGCTGGCGAGCAGGCCATCATCGGCACCGCACGCATGCTCGAAGGCATGGTGCGCAGTGACGATTCCGTGGTGCGCCTGGGTGCTGACGAATTCGTCATCCTCCTGCGCCGGTGCGATCAGGCCACGCTGGAATCATTTGTCGGCCGCCTGCAGCGTCTGCGTGACAATCAGGCCGGCGTGCCGTTCACCTTTGGCCTGGCCATGCGCAAGGATGGCGAGAACCTCACGGAAACCATCCACCGCGCCGATCGCCAGCTCGTCGAGCGCCGCGTCATCGAACGCAGCAGCATCCGCGTTGGCAACCCGCGGGAGGCGCGTTTGCTGGCGCATCGACGCTTGCCGAGTGCGCGCCTGGCGGAACTCGCTGCAGCCGAGGGCGAGATCCTCGTCCTGCGCGATGCCGGCAGTTCGGCCTGAGCGCTACTCGAAGCCGTTGGCGAAGATCAAATCACTGCCGAGGGTCAGGCAGCTTGGCGTATTCGCGGCGACCCGGTTGCGCAACAGCGTGATGTGGGGCGGGGCGAACTTCTGCACGTTCTGCCCGCAATTCGCAGTGCTGACATGGCAGTAGCTCATGGCCGTGCCTTTCGGTGAATCGGGAGTGCCGGTCGGGCAACTTACGGTTCCGGAATAGCAGCCGCTTTCGCCGTTGTAGCAGCGATCGATCGTGTTCGTGCCGGTTGGATAGACAGCCGTGCTCGCATTGGAGCAGTGGGTATGTGCAGCACCGAAATTGTGCCCCAGTTCGTGGCCGACGATAAACGCGCTTGAGGCAACGCCGATTCCCGAGTTGGTGAAGATCTGATTGACGCTGTAGCTGCCGCCGGAACCGCTGCTCCGGCAATAGAAATCGACCCAGGCGATGCCCGAGGCGGAATTGCCGGAATTTGAGTTTCCGGAAAGGAGCATGGCGAACGCCCGGCTGACTGCATTGCCGCCGCTGCTGTAATTCGCCTGCCAGTAATTGCCGAACTCGTTGAGCATGGCAGATGTGGCCGAGGTGTCGGCATTGGCGAACGGATCCGAACCCGGACGCAGGAAGGTCGTGCCTTGCTGCAGGTTCACGTCGAGGTCACGCTGGTACATCACATTCATCTGCGCGAACAGGTCGGCGATCCACGCGGTGGCCTGTGCGGAATTGTTCGAGAAGCGCTTGAGCATGAAGCTCGAATCCGTATCCACCGCGACCACGGCATTGCGCAGCACGCCGGCGGGCACTTGCGCATCGAGCAGATGATCGAGTGGCGAAGCCGTCGAGGAGGGATTGGGCAGGGAATCCTCATTGGCGGTGAACTCAAGTTTCACGCCGGGTGGCAAGGCCTGCTCGGCCTTGACCGCATGCATGCTCCAGCCATCCGCCACACGTTCGCTGCGCAGCTCGAACGGTCCGCTCGCCGCCGAGCCGGCGGCGTAGGGCTCGCCCTTCAGATCCGCATCAAAGGAAATGGCAACGCGGACAGTTCCATCCGGGCTGTAGCCCAGCAGATGGATGCGCTGGCTGCGTGGCAACTCATGCTCGCCTGCGGCATCGACGAGGATGATGCGCGCGTCCGCGGCATAGACATCGATGCGGCGAAAGCTCATGTCGCTGAACACGCCGGGCCCAGCGGGAAACCCGTTCACCTCGACGCTTGCGCCAACCGGTGTGTTGGCCATGTCGGAAATAACAGACCACTCAAGGGTGGTCGTGGCATTGCCAGCCGTGGCGGCCGCAGCGCCCGTGGACAGGCCGATGGCGAAGAAAAGCTGGAGCAAGATACGCATGTCCGGTTCCCGGCAATCATTTCCCGGGCCATTCTGCCAAAACTCGCCAGCGGCGATCGTGATCCGCGCCGCATGCCTTCCAATGCGCCTTTCCATGCGCGTCGCTTTCGCGCGGATCGGTTCGCAACAGGCGGAGCTTGCTGCCGCTCAAAAAGAAGGGCGCCTTTCGGCGCCCTTCGAATCAACTGCGCATCAGGGCGGATCAGGGAATGGTGATCGGCATGCCAGCGCGGTTGTAGGCGTAGCCGAGCACGGTGGCCGGATGGCCGGTCGTGCCGGTGGTCTGCAGATGCACGTAGCCGTAGGTGACGATGTTCGGCGTCACTGTCGTGTTCGTGAAGCGCACGCCCAGATAGCCATCCACGCCGCCGGCCTGGCGGAAGTTCGTGGTTGCGCTCACGGTCGAGAACTGCGATGTCGGCCCGACACTATTGCCCGATGTGAGAACGATGTAGTTGCCGCCAGCCGTCGCCGCGACGCCTGCAGGGGCCAGCGTTCCCGAATTCGGCCAGAAGAACGTGAGGTTGGTGGTGCCGTAGGGATTCCATGCCGATCCGGGTGTTTCCACCGTGCCGTGGGTGCCCGCCACGAAATCAAAGTAGACGCCGTCACCATTTGCAGGAACGAGGACGCTGAGCGGACCCGAGTCGACGATGAGGTTGCCGACGAACAAGGTCGCCGACGCAGCCGCGGCATTGCTGCCGTTGCTCGTCTGCAGTGCACCGACGGCAATCGTGTTGGCGTAGTCCTGGTTGGTTGCCGAGGCGACATTGACGGTCACTGTGCAGCCTCCCGGAGGTATCTGCGCGCCACTGCCCAGCGAAACCGAGCCACTGCCCGCTGCCGCGGTGACCACGCCACCAGTGCAGGTGGTCGAGGCATTCGGTGTTGCGGCCACAGCAAGACCAGCAGGGAAGGTGTCGGTCAGGGCGGACGTCAGCGTGGCAGCGCTCGCTGCGGAGTTGCCGAGCGAGATCGTCAGCGTACTCGGCGTATTGATCTCGACACCGACCGGTGAGAAGGACTTGGCAACGGTCGGCGGCGGCGGATTGCAGACCGGTGGCGTATTGCTGTCGCCAAAGATCAGATCGTCGACATCCATGGTGTTGCCGGCCGTGGTGCTGGTCGTCTGCGCCGTCTGCTTGGCGACGACATTGCCGATGTAGGGCGAAGACACCGCGTTGGCACCGCTGTAGATCGAAATGCCGTTGACGCAGACCTCGACGGTGTGCGCCGCCCGGTTGAAGATCATGCTGATGTCGAAATAGGTCGCCAGCGGCCAACTTGCGCCGGTTGGCTCATACAGGCCTGTCGTGAAGTTCGGCATCTGGATCTGCCGCGCAGCACCCTTGTCGAAGCGCACCAGCGTACTGACCACGCCCGCAACCGGATCCTGTGGATTGAAGTCGAACGTCGCGCCATTGGTATTGCGCGTGATGCGCAACTTGGCCGTCAGCACCGAGTAGTTGGCCGTGCCAACCACTTGTGTCGGCGAGATCGCCGACTGCGATGTCGCCGTCGACGTAGTCGAGGTGATGCGCAGATGCTGGGTGCCAGCCGCCGGCTGGGCCGCAGAGATTGTCGTATTCGTTGAGTTGCTGCCGAACCAGCCCTGCTGTCCGTTGACCGCGCCTACAGTGAACGGCGATTCGAAGCCGGTGCTGTAGGTCGTCGGCGTCGGTGCCAATGCGCGATAGACCGCCGAAGCCGCCGTAGGGCTGTTGCCCGCATCGGTCTGCAAGGACCCCGCTGCGATCGTGTTCGTGTAGTAGCCCGCCGTTGCCGAAACGACGTCGACCACGACCGTGCAGCCCGTGGTCGGGATCTGCGCACCAGTAGCAAGCGTGACAGAGCCCGAACCGGCTGCCGCCGTGACGGCACCCGAGGGGCAGGTGGTCGAGGCGTTGGGTGTCGATGCCACGACCAGGTTGGCCGGGAACGTGTCGACCAGATCCGCCGTCAACGTAGCCACCGAGGCCGGGTGGTTCAATGAAATCGTCAGCGTGCTTGGTGAGTTCGCCGTGGTCACTGCCGGCGCGAAGGCTTTCGTGACCGTGGGTGGCGCGACACCGCAGGTGATCGTGTCGACCCACCATCCGGATGTTCCCGATGCGGCACCCGAGCTGTCATCAGCCGAACGCCACCGCAGGCGGCTCGGCTGGTTGGCCGCTGCCGCCGGGAAGATCACCGAACTGGTGACGAATGCACCCGACGTCGTGCCCGTCCAGGCAAAGCGTCCACCGATCGGGCTCGAGAAGCCGGCCGAGATGGGCGTCGCGCCATAACCGCCGCTGATGAACGAACCGCCGGCTGCGATGATGTCCTGATAGGCACCGCCATTGATCGAGATTTCCAGCACGCCGCCATCGAAACCGCTCTCGAGGTTGTAGCGGTTGCGGAATGTCAATGTCGTTCCCGCTGCCGGGGCGAACTGCGGTGAGATCAGGTAAAGATCGGCGACCGTAGTCAGATTGGGAGCGAACCCCGAATTGGGTGCCGTATCCGACACGGTGCTGACCGTCGTCCACGCACCCGTGCTGCCGCCGATGCCGTCGACGAACGACCAGCCGGCAGGAAGTGCTGGAGCGGTGGCGCCATCAAACGCTTCGGTCGGACAAATGGGTAGCGGGGGAGTGGTGACCGTCAGGGTCGCATTCGCCGCCGCCGCGTTGTTGCCCGTGCTGGTTTGCAGGGCACCGGCGACGATCGTGTTGTTGTAGACACTGGCCGAAGCCGATGTGACATCAACCGAGACCGTGCAACTGCCTGCTGCGGGAATCTGCGCTCCAGTGGCCAAGGACACCGAACCCGATCCCGCTACGGCCGTAACCGTGCCACTGGGGCAGGTCGTCGAAGCGGCAGGAGTTGCCGCAACCACGAGGCCGCTGGGGAAGGTGTCGGTCAGATCCGCACTGAGGGTCGATGCGACCGGGCCGGCATTGTTCAAGGTGATGGTCAGCGTGCTGTTGACATTGGTCTCAACGCTGGTCGGGGCAAAGGCCTTGCTCAGCGTGGGTGCCTGCGAACCGCCGTTGGGGACGTTGAAGGTGAGCGGCACGGTGACGACAGGCAGGTTGGTCGCATTGCTGGCAATGCACAGGGTTGCCGTGTAGGTGCCGGCACTGAGGCCTGCGGCATCGAACACGACCGGAACCACCTGCGAGCCGGCAAAACCGAGCGAACCGGACGTCGGGGTCAGGCTGACCCAGGACGGCAGCACGCAACTGACCGTACCCTGCACGAAGGCCGACATGTTCACGGTGGCCGGATCCGACTGGAACTGCGTCGGATCATCGTACGGCGCGTAGATCACCGGCGGATTGCCGACTTGCGGGTCGGAGCTGACGCGCCATGCCCACAGCGGGTTGGCGGCAGTTCCGGCACCACTGCCATTCATGCTCGGGAACACCGTCAACCAGTAGCGTCCGCTCGATAGGTTGAGCGGCGGAACACCGGGTGCGCTGAGCACGAGTTGCGCGGCACCGGCCGTGCCGGTGATGCCCGTCGTGGCGGCGGTACCGATGGTGTTTGTATACGTCCACACGGGCGCGGCACCAAAGCCTTCCGGAGCGCCGGCAGGCAGACCCGCATTGTCGGCATAGATGCTGAAGGTTACCGAAGGCGTATTGGTGGTCGTCAGATTGCCGCTTGGCAGCAGGAATCCGTTTGCACGCAACGTGGTGACGCTGGTCGTGCCGCTGATGTCGAAATTCTGCGACCAGTAGTTGCCTTCGGACACGCCGAGATACAGGCCGCCCAACTGGCCACTGCCCGATGTCGTCGTGTTGAGTGGCGTGACCTGTGCGGTGCCGGTGCTGGTGACCGACCAGTCCAGCGTCGGGTTGCCGATGTTGGCGATCGTCAAGTCATTGCTGACCGTGGTGTCCGAGCTGCCGGACAGGCTGCCCGGGGTGACCTGGATGATCGGGCCGGCCGGGTTCAAGGCGATCGGCAGGTGCAAGGTCGGCTCGTCGCCGGCGCTTGGGGTGAGGACCAGTTCACCAAGATTCCATTGTGCGGAAGTCAACAGTGCGCCGTGCGCGGTGACCGTGATCGTGCGCGATCCGGTTGCATTGACCGTGAACGAGGCCGGCGAGAACTCGACTGCACCAGCCGGGAAGCCGACCGCTGACAGCGTGTAGGTCTGGCTGCCGGCGCGGGCGCGGCGGAACGTGCGCGTGAAGGTGGTGTCACCGACGAAGTTCGCCTTGGCCATGCTGGCCAGGTTCAAGGTCGAGATGTCACCGGCGGTAGCCGGGTTGGCGGCGAGGAAGTTGGCCGCGGTCTCGTCCATGATCAGGCCGACCTTGGAGGCGGCACTCAGATTGACGCGTCCGGAACCGTAGTCCCACAGGCGCACGGGCGAGCCGTCCGAGTTGATTGCGCCAAAGTTGTTCGAGCTCAGGTTGAGCGCGGACTTGACCTGGGTAGCCGACCACGTCGGGTTCAACGCGCGCATCAATGCCGCTGCGCCCGCCATGTGCGGACTCGACATCGACGTGCCGTTGCTGAGGTAGACGCCGTTCGGGCCGACCACATTGGCCGCACCGGCGGCGAGGATGTCCACGCCAGGCCCGGAGATGTCAGGCTTGACCATGCCCTGTCCGCTGACCAGACGCGGGCCGCGGAAACTGAAATCGGCGACGACGTCACCCTGGCTCGGGAAGGCCTGCGCGGCGATGTCGATGGAGACGGTTGCCGTGGCTGGATTCGAGCCGGCTTCGAGGTTGAGCCAGTCGCTCATCAACATCGACCACGAGGTATCCGCGGCACCGAGGTTGAGATATACCGCATCGACGAAGATGACGCCGACGGCACCGGCATTGATCGCTGCCGTGCGACGTGCGCCACTGCCGCAATTGCTGGCCGTGCCATCGAGGTGCAGAACGGCGATCGCGCCGGAGGCAACCGGTGGCGGCGCGGTGTCATCGAAGCCATCCGCAAAGATGCGATCGGCCGGCGCACCGCTGCGCACGAACGTGTTGGGTGGGTAGGCTGCACAACCGTCGGTCGAGCCGTTGGCGAAGCCGGGACTCTTGATCAGTGGCACATTGACTTGATTCTGCGTGGGCAACGGTGCGCCACCCGGGCGCATCGGGATGTCCTGCGTGTTTGCCGGCGGGCTCGCTTCGCTGGTCAGGTCGAGGCTGACGGCGATGATGCGGTCCTCGGTCGAGGCGGCCACGGTCTCCACCCACGGTTCCATGTGGTTGACCTGGCCTTGCGGGTTCGGCACCGAAGTGCTGGTGTTGCCGGCCGATGCGGCAACGAAGGTGCCGGCGGCAACCGCGTTGCGGAAGGCCGTCGAGGTTGCGTCGGTCCACGGCGAAGTACCACCGCTGATCGAATAGTTGATGACGTCAACGCCATCGGCCACCGCCTGGTTGGCGGCTTGCGCGGTTGCCGTGCTCGGGCAGGTCGACGGGCATGCCAGATAGGCGATCACGTTGGCGTGCGGCGCCACGCCGGAGATGGTGAACGCGCCACTGGAGAAGCTTGCATTCCAGGTGTTGCCGGCCACCGTGCTTGCCGTGTGCGAGCCGTGACCTTGCGTGTCGGTGCCGGTGGTGCCGGGTGCGGCGAAATTGTAGATGCCGATCAGCTTGTCGTTGCACTTGCCGGCATCGATGCCACCCGGCGCGCACTGGCCGAGATAGGTGCCATTGCCCTTCGGGTTCTGGTGGACGTATCCATCAACCGGTCCGACCGCGGCAAACGCCGGGCTTTCCCAGTTGATGCCGGTATCGATGTCGCCGATGAGGATGCCTTCACCCTTGGTGGCCACGCCGCTGGCGGTCATGCCGTCCCAGATCGAAGTGGCGCCAATGAATGCGGGACCGCGATCGGTGGCCAGCTCCAGTTCGTGTTCGCGCTCGATGAACATCACGTCCGCGCGTTTCATGACTTCGGATGCTTCGGCATTGCTGAGGCGCACGATCACTGCATTCAATGCGTGCTGCATGCGTGCCATCACCTGCAGCGGACGCTGCAGGTTGCCGCTCATCTCATCGACAAAGGCTTGTTGCCGTGTTTCGAGGTAGCCCACGTAGGCGCGCGCGGCAGCGGAATCCATGTCGATCTTGGCGCTGCTGACACCGTTGCGCTCGATGTGCCCGGGAGCAGGCAGGCTGGCGACTTCGCCGGCGTAGGTTGCCAGCGGCGCTTCCTTGAAGACGACCGTGTACCAGGCGGGCCCTTCCACCGGCGACGCCAGCAAGGTGCTGGTCGACGCGATCTTTGGCAGGGTCGCCGAGAAATTGATGATCGGATTGTAGGTGGTGGCACCCACTGATGACGTGAGACCGGTCATCAGGGTCAATGCAAGCGCGCTTGCCAGTGGCGTTGTCCGCCGCTTGGCACCGCGTATTACGGTGGAAGTCCAATTCATGTCTATCCCCAGATTGAATGCGTAAAGCAATGCGCAACGAACCTGTCGCGATCGCGACAGGTCAGACAACAAACGGTGAAACCCCCTGTAGCTCACTCCCGATCAAGCCATGGCGCTTGACACGAGCCGATCTTGGCCCGAGTCAAGGCTTTTCGCAACCGGGATTTTCGGGGTCCCGGGGGATTGCGACGAAATCGCATTTCCGTTTGTCCGGAAGCGCCATTCAGGTTGCAGGAACCGGGTCGGACTTGCCTGCCTGGCCGGCAGCAAGGGGGTAGTGCGCGAGGCCGTCGGGCGCGGCTCGGACTTGTGCGATCACCTGCCGCGGAAAGCAGGTTTCGGCAAGGCAGCGGAGCTGCACGCGACTGGCCTGGGCCGGTGCCGAGGAGCCAGGCCTTGCATGCCGGGAAAGGCCGATCCCGCCTTGGCCGGGTTCGGCTTGGCGGGATCGGGTCGGGCGCTCATTCAGCGATAGCGGTAGCGTGCGGGCGGATCGGCGACAAAGCCGTTCGGAAACGGATTCGGTTCGCGACTGGCCAGCGGGCGGCGCGGGATGATGCCGCGCGCGGCGAGGTTGCGGTAGCTGTCATACCAGATGGCCAGGGTTTCCGCTGGCTGGCTGCTGGCGCGCTCGAAGCGGGTGGTGCCGACTTGCGACCATTCGCGCTCGCCGTGGCCGGTGCCGAGGCGCTCGCGTTTCGGCTCGCTGCGTCCCAGGGCCGCATCGGCTTGCACCGTGCTTTCCTGTGCCTTGCCGGCCGAGGCTGGCGGGGCAGCAGCAACTGCCTGGTCGGACGATGCTTCCGCATCCTTCGCCCACGGCCGTGCACTCGGCGCGGGTACGCGTTCGTTGCGTGGTTCGGCGATCCAGCGACGCGCGCGCTCGGTGAACACGGCGACCCCGATCACGCCGACATTGGCGGGCCGGCCGGTCTGCGCGGCATAGCTGTCGGACAACGTGGTGAAGTTGAACTGCGCGACCTCGTCGAGGCTCTTGCGCCAACCGTTGATCTCGGTTGATTCCCAGGCATCGAGCACATAGCCCCCCTGGTTGGCACTGGCGGTCTCGCCGCTGACGGCATTGACGCCATCGACCGAGAGCACGGCCAGCAGGCGTGCGCCAGTGCGGTTGCTGAGGCGTACGGCATAGCGGTGGCCCGGCGTGCCGGGCACGTAGAGCTTGCCGTTGTGCACATGGGTGGAAAGGGTCTGGCCGGTATCGCGGTCGACCACGGCCAGATCAAGCAGGTTGCCGGCACGCGCCGGCATGACGAGGATCAGGGCAAGCAGGACAGAGCAGAGCAGGGTACGCATGGGGCACCTCCGGGTGCGGTTGGCGGGAGGGTTCAACGCCTGTTGCCGCATGCCGGGGTTTGCCGGGCGGGTTTCGTTGTGCCGCCATTTATCCGCGCGGTGCGGGGATGCGATTCGTTAGACTGGCTGCTCAGGCCACGACGAAAAGACCATGACTGCAAAGATCCGCACGCTGACCGGTATCACCACCACCGGCACGCCCCACCTCGGCAACTATGTCGGTGCCATTCGCCCGGCGATCGAGGCCAGCCACCGCGACGATGTCGAATCCTTCTATTTCCTCGCCGATTACCACGCCCTGGTCAAATGCGAGGATCCGCAACGGATCGCGCAGTCGCGGCTGGAAATCGCGGCGACCTGGCTGGCCCTGGGCCTGGATACCGATCGCGCGTTCTTCTACCGGCAATCGGACATCACCGAGATTCCGGAACTGACCTGGCTGCTGACCTGCGTCACCTCGAAAGGCCTGCTCAATCGTGCGCATGCCTACAAGGCCGCCGTCGATCGCAACACGGCCGACAACGAGGATGGCGATGCCGGAATCAGCGCCGGCCTGTTCATGTACCCGGTGCTGATGGCCGCCGACATTCTCATCTTCAACGCGCAGCGCGTGCCGGTCGGTCGTGACCAGATCCAGCACATAGAAATGGCGCGCGATATCGGCCAGCGCTTCAATCACCTGTACGGCGCGGCATACCGCGCGGCGACCCGCGGCGACAGCGATCCGTTCGTCCTTCCCGAAGCGGTCACCGACGAGCACGTTGCCACCTTGCCGGGGCTGGATGGCCGCAAGATGTCAAAAAGCTACAACAACACGATTCCGCTGTGGTTGTCGGCAAAGGAAATGAAGAAGGCAGTCCTTGGCATCGTCACCGACTCGCGTGCACCGGGCGAAGCCAAGGACGCGGACACCTCGAACCTGTTTGCCATTTACCAGGCCTTCGCCAGCAGCGAGGAAACCGCCGCCATGCGCCAGGCATTTGCCGATGGCATTGCCTGGGGCGAGGCCAAGCAGATGCTGTTCGAGCGCATCGATGCCGAGCTGGCGGCACCACGTGAGCGCTACGGCGCGTTGATGAGCCGGCCCGCGGAGATCGAGGAACGCTTGCTCGCCGGCGCGAAGAAGGCGCGCGAGCGCAGCGCCCCGTTCATTGCCGCCTTGCGCGAATCAGTCGGGCTGTCCACGCGCACGGCAGCAAGGCCGGTCACGCCAGGCCGCGGCGCAGCGGCTGCGCATGGCAGCGCCTCCGCGCAATGGAAACGCTATCGCGAAAAGGACGGCAGGTTCTATTTCAAGCTGGTCGCTGCCGACGGCGGCTTGTTGCTGCAAAGCTCGGCATTCGAGCGTCCCGACGAAGTGGGCGTGGCCATCGACAGGCTGCTCGCCATGTCCGGGCAAGCCGCCATCGACAGCACGATGCTGGCACTGGATGGGCGCGTCGGCATTTGCGCCGAAGTGGCGACGGTGGCAAACGCCTTGGCAGTGCTTGCCGAGATCGAAAGGGAAAAGCGCGCCGCGAAGGCTGCGCAGGACTGAGCAGAGCCCCGACCGGTGGAACTGTGGCCGGCGTCACGCGGATACTGTGAAGGGCTGCTCCTCGACGATGGCCGCGCGTGTGCCAAGGTGCACGGGCATCGGCACGGGCCCAGGCCCTGGCCGGATGCCTCACCGGGTTGGGGCGCGCAGCATGAATACTCGCACGGCACGGCGAAACCGGAATTTCGCCGCCATCATCATCTGGACACTGTTTGCCTGTTTCAGCGTACAGGCTGGAGCGACCTCGACGGTGCAATTGCCGTCTTGGGTCTGCGCGCATCCCGATGCGATCTTCATCGACGGATTCCAGCCGGCCGCCGGCATCACGCGGCTGCCATCGAACGGCAGCGGTGGCGCGATCGGCAATGTCACGCGGGTCGTCAATGTGCCGGGATATGGCAGCCACACGATTCACCTGCGCGTGCCGCCTTCGTACTCGGCAAATCATCCGCTGCCGCTGGTGCTCGCCTTGCACGGCCAGGCGGGCAGCCCAACCGCAGCGAATACCGCAGCGCAAGCGGTGCGCAACGCCTGGGCACCGATTGCCGATGCCCAGGGCTTCATCGTCGTTGCGCCGGTGGCCACGGGCGGTTCCGGTGGCTGGATCGCGCCGCCGCCGAATCCGAGCGACTACAGCATCTTTGCCGCGGCCATTGCCGATGCCGAGGCGGCCTACAACATCGACACCTCGCGTCGGATCGGCTGGGGCTTCTCGGCCGGTGGCCATGTCATGCACGACATCATGTACAACGACTTCGGTGCACCGGTGTCGATCGACACGTTTGCCGCGTATTCGGTCAGCGCCGGGGCGCTGCAAGACCTGGCGTGCCAGGGACTGAATGCGAGCCAGTGCAATGCGCTGATCGCCGCCGCGTCACGGCACATACCGATCGACATCCACGTCGGCAGTTCCGATCCGCTGCTGCCGAACGCCACCAGTGATCGCAATTTCTTCCAGAACAATGGCTGGGTGCTTTCGAGCAATCTCTGGTTCACCACGTTCAGCGGCGGGCATACCTACGCGACCACCCAGCTTGGCGAAATCTGGTCGCACCTGTGTCCGTTCCAGGCCTTGCCCTGAGCAGTGTGATCAGGCGGCCAGCGGTTGCGAGTCGGCAAGTCGATCGAAATAATCGCGGGTCAGGCGCAGTTGCGTCTGTGCGCAATCGGTGCCGTTGACGACGCTGCGGAAGGCCGCGTTCTCGGCGCGATCCCTGGCGTACCAGCCGAGATGCTTGCGCGCGATGCGCACGCCAGCCAGCTCGCCATGAAACGAATAAAGATCTTCGAGATGGCCGACGAGGATGTCGCGCACGGCAAGCGCTGACGGCGCGGCGAGGATTTCGCCGCTTGCCAGATAGTGCGCGATCTCGCGGAAGATCCACGGTCGCCCCTGCGCGGCGCGACCGATCATGACGGCATCGGCACCGGTTGCCTTGAGCACCGCGGCGGCTTTCTGCGGCGAATCGATGTCGCCGTTGGCCAGCAATGGAATGCGGATCGCCTGGCGGATTGCGGCGATGGTTTCGTACTCGGCCTCGCCCTGGTAAAGATCGGCTCGGGTGCGCCCGTGCACGGCGAGCGCGGCGATGCCGGCATCCTCGGCAATGCGCGCGATGCGCACGCCGTTGCGATTGTTGCGATTCCAGCCGGTGCGGATCTTCAGCGTCACCGGCACCTCGACCGCGCCGACCACGGCTTCGACAATGCGCGCGACCAGGCCCTCATCCTGCAACAAGGCCGAGCCGGAATACACATTGCATACTTTTTTCATTCTACACAGATTAGTAGGCGGTGTATGGACATACCCAGAGAGCGCCTTCTGACAACGGTTTCCAGCGTTTCTCATGATGTCCATAGCAACGCCTCAAAAAACGCCTCAAATCACCTAATTCGTCCATACCTAGAAAGAGGCCCAATTGGAATCAATTGCTCGAAGGCACGAATGACTAGGCTATCAGGTTGGATCCGGTACGTCCGTGTCTCCCTCAAGATCCACGGGTCGCGCCCTATCCAACGCAGCCTCTGAAACCGGCACCGTCCAATAGCTACCTCCCAAGCGACTCGCCAGGAGGAACGTACCGAGAAGGGCGCTGAACGGAACTGCCGCATGACGACTAAATTGCATTACTAATTGCCCGTTCTGGCGAGCCCTGTCCGAGTAAATATGTATAGATAGAATCAACTCGCGATCTGCCGAACCCGTTCCTCCTCCGCCGAGGCGAAGGACCCACGATGCGATATGTTTTGCCGCGGTCCACATCATGGCGTTGAGTTGGCCGATGTAGTACTGGCCCAAGAGTGGCGCCAGCGAAGCTGCTGCGGATCGTGCGATGTTGGGATTGATATTGTGAGTGCGCAGACCAATGAAGTTGGTCTCTTGAACCAGCCATTCATGATCAGCCCTCCTACATTGCGATCACCCTCTTATCCAACGACTGGAATCGACCCGAAGCGGACATCCGCACCTGACTCAAGAAGCGATGCTTCTGCCAACAAAACGCAGGCCCACGCCGGGCTCGGTGGCGATCCAGCGCGGCGTGGCGGCATCGTCCCCCAGCTTCTGTCGCAGCTTGCCGGCCAGCACGCGCAGATAATGGGTGTCGTGATCGTGGTGGTCACCCCATATCGTGCGCAGCATCTGCGGTTGGGTAACCACGCGGCCGGAATGCTGCAGGAGCAAGGCCAGGAGCGCATATTCCTTGCGCGCCAGTTGCACCGGCTCGCCTTGCAGGAAAACCTCGCGCCGCGCCAAGTCCACCCGCAAGCGTCCGTCGTCGAAGACTGGTGGTGCTTCGCCCGCAGTCGCATGCGAACGCAGCAAGGCGCGCACCCGCGCCATCAGTTCCTGCACTCCGAAGGGTTTTGTCACGTAGTCGTTGGCTCCGGCATCCAGTGCGGCGACCTTCTCGCGTTCGTCGGCGCGCACGGTCAGCACTATCACCGGTGCCTGTGACCATTCCCGCAGCCTCGCGAGCACCGCATGCCCATCGAGATCCGGGAGACCGAGGTCGAGGATGACGAGATCGGCGCCATGCGTAGCAAGCGCCTGCAAGCCAGTTTCGCCATCCGCCGCGCTTTCGACGCGATAACCCTGCGCGCGCAGGCTGATGTCGAGGAACTTGCGGATCTGCGGCTCGTCGTCGACGACAAGGATGCGCGCGGGTGTCGATGCGGCGGTCTCGCTCATGCGCTGGCAGGTGCGGGCGTCATACGCGGCAGGTTAATGCGGATGGTGGTGCCTTTGCCATCGCGCCCGGGCAAGGCTTCGACACTGCCGCCATGCGCGCGAACCATGCCTTGGGTAATGGCAAGTCCAAGCCCGGTGCCTTGGCGCCCGCGGTCACCGCGCTCCACGCTAAAAAACATGTCGAAGATGCGCTTGCGTTCGTCCTCGGGAATGCCGAGGCCGCGGTCAACGACATCGATCAGCAACCCACCGTCGGCATCACGGGCCTCGACGAGGATCGCCTGGCCAAACGGGGAGAACTTCGCGGCGTTCTCGATCACATTGAACAGCGCCTGTTCGAGCAGGGCAGGATGCACCCAAAGCGGCTCCAGCCCGGGTGCGATGCGCAGGTCGAAGCGAGCGCCCGGCTGGTAGCGCTGCAGGCGCGACACGGCCGAACCAACCAGCTCGTCCACGCCGATCCAGTCACGATTGAGCGTAAGGCCGCCGTGACCAAGCCGGGTCATGTCGAGCAAGTTCTGGATATAGCGGTCCAGACGCTCACCTTCGAGGCGGATAGTCTCGATCAGGCCGTGGCGGTCCGTCTTGTCCATCGCCTCGCCGTAGTGTTCAAGACTCTCGGCGGCGCCGACCATCGCTGCCAGCGGAGAGCGCAGGTCGTGCGAGACCGAAGACAGCAGCGCGGAGCGCAGGCGCTCGGTTTCGCCGCTCACCCGTGCGTCCTCCAGGTCGGCCACCAGCCGCGTGCGCACGATGGCCTGCGAAATGTCATCCGCCATTGCTTCGATCAGGCGGCGTTGCTCCGCTCCCAATCGCGACGCGTGTTCGGGAAAGCGCAGACCAATCAGTCCGATGAGACCGCGTTCGCCCACCAGCGGCGCGAACCACCAATCAGCGCCACCCAGCGTATCGGTGAAGCGACCGGCGGTTTGCCGGTGTTTGAGCGTCCAGTCGGCAGCGGCGCGATCTTTGTCGGACAGCGGATACGGTCCGTCGATGGCGAGCGGTGCATCGCCAGCCTGCACCAGCGCATCGGCGCCGGTGGCCTGTTTCAGTGCATGGCGGCCGGCTTCCACCACCTGGCCGAGGTCAGCGGAGGTCGCCAATTGCTGGCCCAGCACCTGCAAGGCGGTCGCGTGCGCATTCGCGGCGCGCAGGGCCAGCACCTGCGCACGCAGGCGGGAGGCGAGGCGACCTGCGACCAGCGCCGCGGCCAGGAACAGGAACACGGTGACCACGCCCTGGCGCGCGCCGATGAAGAACGTGAAGCGCGGGCCGATGAAGAAGAAGTTGTAGGACAGGAAGCACAGCGCGGCCGCCAGCACCGCTGCCGCCATCCGCGTCCTTGAGGCGACAACCACCACGGCGACGATGAAGATCATCGACAGGTCGTCCAGCCCAAGCCACCGTTCGGTCAGCGCTGCGGCGCCGGTGGCCAGCAGTGCCGCCAGCACTGCAAGACCGACGTCGCTCCGACTCAACCAACCACCGATGCGTCGCTCGGACTGTCGCGACTTTGCGCGCGCTTCCGGCGTACTGAAGATGGTGAGCTCGTAATGCGCGCCGCGTTGCAGCAGTTGCTGGGTCAGGGTGCGGTTGAACATGCGCGCGATCGGGCGCTCGCGCGTGCGCCCGAGCACGATTGTCGATATGCCGCTGCGGGCGGCATGGTCGAGGATGGCATCGACGATGTTGCCGCCGTGCAGGATTTCGGTATCGCCGCCGAGGCGGCGGGCGAGTGCGAACGCGCGATCGAGTTCCAGTTGCTGCTGTTCGTCGATCGCGCCACCGGTCTGCACGGTGACCACCGTCCACGGTGCATCGCGGCGTTCGGCAAGGCGGCGCGAGACCCGCACGAGGTACTCGGATTGTCCACGCCCGTCGATGGCGACCAGTACGCGCCGCCGCAACGCCGTGCCGGGCAGGCCGCGCGCCAGTTGTGATTCGCGAAGATCACTGTCCACGCGGTCGGCGGCGGTCTGCATCGCCAGTTCGCGCAACGCGGTGAGGTTGGACGGCGAGAAGAACGCTTGTAGCGCATGCGCCGCCTGCTCCGGCATGTAGACCTTGCCCTGCTGCAGACGCTCGATCAGCTCGCGCGGCGGCAGGTCGATCAGCTTGATGTCGCGCAGTCGGTCGAACACGAGGTCCGGCACGGTCTCGCTGACGCGCACGCCGGTGATCCGGTGCACCACGTCGTTGAGGCTTTCCAGGTGCTGGATGTTGATCGTGGTGTAGACGTCGATGCCGGCATCCAGTAATTCGACTACGTCTTGCCAGCGCCGCTCGTGGCGGCTGCCGGGCACGTTGCGGTGCGCCAGTTCGTCCACCAGCGCGACCCTCGGCTTGCGCGCAAGCAGGGCATCGAGGTCGAGTTCATTCAGCGTTCGGTCTTGGTATTCGACGCGCAGGCGTGGCAATACTTCTAGGCCTTCCAGTAATGCCTGCGTCTCGACGCGCCCATGCGTTTCGACCAGGCCGACCACCACGTCGATGCCCTGTTTCCTCAGCTCGCGTCCGCGCGAGAGCATCGCGTAGGTCTTACCAACCCCGGGCGCGGCGCCGAGGAAGATGGTCAGGCGGCCGCTGCCCTGGCGCTGCAGCTCACCGAGCAAGGCGTCGGCATGCTCCTGTCTCAGGACATCGTGGCGATCCGCATTCATGCGCGAATTGTGCGCCGGTTCAGCGTTGCCGTGCATCCAGCGCGAGGTTCAGGTGGAGCACGTTGACCCGCGGCTGGCCCATCAGGCCGAACTGCGGCGTTTCGGTGGCGGCATCGACGGCCTGTTGGACGATGGCCGGATCGAGGCCGCGCGCCTTCGCCACCCGCGCCACCTGCACGCGCGCGCCGGCCGGCGTGAGGTGCGGATCGAGGCCGCCGCCGGATTGGGTGACGAGTTCCATCGGCACTGCGGATGGCGCGATGCCATCGCGCGCGGCGACCGCGGCGATGGCCGCGTCGACGCGCTTGCGCAGGTCGGGATTGCTGCGCGCCAGGTTGCTGCCGGCGGCCGCCATCGGGTCGTAGTTGGCGGCGGATGGGCGCGGCTGGAAGTAGCGCGCATCGGCGAAGGGTTGCGCGACCAGCGCGGAGCCGACGACGCGGCCGTCGTGCTCAATGAGGCTGCCGGTCGCCTGCGCGGGAAACAGCACGCGCCCCATCGCCGTGCCCGCCAACGAATACAGCAAGCCGAACACGACGAGGATCACGACGACGAACAGCAGCGGCGCGCGCAGGCCGATGCGGTCCTGCAAGGCTTGGGTAGGCATAGGATCGTTCATGGCAATGTTCCTCAGGTGCCGATCGTCGCGTCCAGCGCGAGGTCGACCAGCTTGATGGCGACGAAGGGCAGCAACACGCCGCCGACGCCGTACAGCAGCATGTTCCGGCGCAGCAGCACGGTGGCGCTGGCCGGCTTGAAGCGCACGCCGCGCAGGGCGAGCGGGATCAGCGCGGGGATCACCAGCGCGTTGAAGATCAATGCAGCGAGCACGGCGTTCTTCGGGCTGGACAGGCCCATCACGTTCAATGCGGCCATCGAGGGGATCGCGGCGGCGAACAAGGCCGGAAGGATCGCGAAATACTTCGACACGTCGTTGGCCAGCGAGAAGGTGGTCAGTGCGCCGCGGGTGATCAATTGCTGCTTGCCGACTTCGACCACCGCCAGCAACTTCGTCGGATCGCTGTCGAGATCGACCATATTGCCGGCTTCCTTCGCAGCCTGGGTGCCGGAGTTCATCGCCAGGCCGACGTCGGCCTGCGCCAGTGCGGGCGCATCGTTGGTGCCGTCGCCGACCATAGCCACCAGCCGACCACTGGCCTGCTCGCTGCGGATGCGCGCCAGCTTGTCTTCGGGGCGCGCCTCGGCGATGTAGTCGTCCACGCCGGCCTCGGCGGCGATGGCGGCGGCGGTGAGCGGGTTGTCGCCGGTAATCATCACCGTCTTGATCCCCATCGCGCGCAGGCGAGCGAACTTATCCTTGACCCCGTGCTTGACCACGTCGGACAACTCGATCACGCCGAGCACGTAGCGGCCTTCGCTGACCACCAGAGGCGTGGCGCCGCCACGCGCGACCTGTTCGACGCGCGCCTTCAGTTCCGCCGGCACCTCGCCGCCCAGCGCCAGTACGTGACGTTCGATGGTATCGCCCGCGCCCTTGCGGATCAGGCGCGCGCCAGCGTCAAGGTCGACGCCAGACATGCGGGTCTGCGCGGTGAACTGGATGTAGTGGGCGTGCGCCGGGTCCTGCATCGCCGCGCCCTGTTCGCGCGCAAGGCGGACGACGGACTTGCCTTCAGGGGTCGGGTCGGCCAGCGAGGACAGCAACGCGGCATCGCGCAACTGTTCGACATTGATGCCGGTAAGCGCATGGAACGCAGTGGCCTGGCGGTCGCCATGGGTGATGGTGCCGGTCTTGTCGAGCAACAGCACGTCGACATCGCCGGCGACTTCCACCGCCTTGCCGGATTTCGCCAGGACGTTTGCCGATAGCGCGCGATTCATGCCGGCGATGCCGATGGCTGGCAGCAGACCGCCGATGGTGGTCGGGATCAGGCACACCAGCAGCGCGATCAGCAGCAGCGGATCGACATGCACCCCGACGAAGGCTCCGATCGCGGACAGGGTGGCGACCACGATCAGGAAGGTCAGGGTCATCGCCGCCAGCAGCATGGTCAATGCGATCTCGTTCGGCGTCTTCTGCCGGTTGGCGCCTTCCACCAGTGCGATCATCCGGTCGAGGAAGCTATGGCCGGGTTCGGCGGTGACGCGCACCACGATCTCGTCGGACAGCACCTTGGTGCCGCCGATCACGCCGCTGCGGTCGGTGCCGGCCTCGCGCAGCACCGGCGCAGATTCGCCGGTGACCGCGGATTCGTTGATGGTGGCGAGGCCGTGGACGATCTCGCCGTCGGCGGGGATCAGTTCGCCTTCGGAGACCACGACATGGTCGCCCGGGCGCAGATCCGCCGCGGGCAGTTGCGTTTCGTTGCCGCGCATGCCGGGGCGGAAACCCTTGACGTCGTCAACGCGGCGCGCCACCAGGTCCTTGCGCGCGCGACGCAGCGAAGACGCCTGGCCGCGCCCACGCGCTTCCGCAACCGCTTCGGCGAAATTGCCAAACAGCACGGTGACCAGCAGGATCGCGGTCACCGCCCAACCGAAGCCGGCAGGCGCCGCGCCGGCGAGGGTGATCGATGCGGCAAGCAAGGTGCCGCCGAGCACGATGGCCATCACCGGGCTCTTTACGATGTGCCGCGGCGCGAGTTTCAGGAAGGCATCGCGGACCGATGCGCGCAAGGACGCGGCATCGATCGATGCGGGATGACCGTGCTGCGTCTTCGTTTGATGGGATTGCTGGATCATCGTTGGTGTCCTCAATGCGCCGCCAGGCTCAGGTGTTCGGCGACGGGGCCGAGCACCAGCACGGGCATGAACTGCAGCAGGGTCAGGATCACGATCACCGCGATGGTGGTGAGCGCAAAGGTCGGGGTTTCGATATGCAGGCTGCCGGGGCCTTCGGGCGCGTGGCGCTTGCGGGCCAGGCTGGCGGCGACGGCGAGCGGCACGATCAGCGCGGGATACCGTCCCAGCGCCAGCACCAGCGAGCAGGTGAGATTCCACCAGTAGGTCGCATCGCCTAGTCCCTCGAAACCGGAACCGTTGTTGGCGAAGGCCGAGGTGTACTCGTAGAACACCTGGCTGATGCCATGGAAGCCGGGATTCGAATTGTCGGTGAACTGCGGCAGCGCCAGCGTCAGTGCGGTGAAGCCCAGCAGCGCCAGCGGCTGCAGCAGGATCAGCAGCGAGAGCAAACGCACTTCACGCGCCTCGATCTTGCGGCCGAACAGTTCCGGCGTGCGTCCGGTCATCAGGCCGGCCAGGAACACCGCCAGCAGCAGGTAGACGATGAACTGCTGCAGGCCGCAGCCGATGCCGCCCCAGATCGCGTTGACCAGCATATTGCCCAACGTCACCAACCCGGTCAGCGGCGCCAGCGAGTCGTGCATCGCGTTGACCGAGCCGTTGCTGGTCTGGGTGGTCAGCGTCGCCCACAGCGCGGAGGCATTCGCGCCGAAGCGCACTTCCTTGCCTTCCATCAGCAGCGGCGCCGCCGCGCTCGCCGTGTGGCCTTCCAGCACGATCCCGGTGCCGGTGGACAGCACCGACATCAACAGCATGCTGCCGAAAACCAGTGCGGTGAACTTCCGGCGCCCGGTGAACGGGCCGACCATGAAGGCAACCGCGACCGGGATCAGGATGAGGGCAAGGGTTTCCAGCAGGTTGGAGAATGGCGTCGGGTTTTCCAGCGGCACCGAGCTGTTCGGGCCGTACCAGCCGCCGCCATTGGTGCCGAGTTGCTTGATCGCGACCATCGGTGCTACCGGACCCAGCGGCAGTTTCTGCTGCGTCATCCCGGCGCTGGCATCGACCGGCGTTGCGATCGGGCCGCCCTGCAAGGTCGAAGGCACGCCCTGCGAGGTCAGCAGCACGCTCCACAGCAGGCACAGCGGCAGCAGGAAGCGCAGGCCACCGCGCACCACGTCGGCCCAGTAATTGCCGACATCGGCTTCGCTGCCGGCCGTGCTCGCCGGGTCGCTGCCGTGCTGCATCGCCTGGCGCCCGCCCATCAATGCGCGCAAGGTCGCGACAACCAGCGCCAGCCCCATCATCGGCGTGGCCATCTGCAAGCCGACGATGCCGACCATCTGCGACAGGTAGGACAATTGCGCCTGGCCGGAGTAGTGCTGCTGGTTGGTATTGGTCAGGAAGGAGACCATCGTGTGCAGCGCGGTGTCCCAGCGAAGGTTGGGAATCGCGTCGGGGTTCAGCGGCAGCCAGGCCTGGGTCATGAACAGCCCCCATACCAGCCCGCCAACGACCAGGTTGCTGAGCGCGAACGCCTTCGCGTAGCCGCGCCAGCTCATGCCGCGTCGCGGATCGGTGCCGAGCAACCGGTAAAATGGCCGTTCGATCCAGTCGAACAGGCGGTCGCCGCGCATCGGCGCGCCGCGCATCACCGCGGCGAGGTAGCGCCCCAGCGGCCAACCGAGGCCGATGGCGAGCGCGAGTACAAGCAATGCTTCGATCATTGCCGTGTCTCCTCAGAAGCGCTCGGGGCGCAGGATCACATAGAGCAGGTAGGCGGCGGCGACGAGCACCGCGACCGCGCACAGCAGGGCAAGCCAACCAGGCATCGTCATGTCTCCTAGAAAGACGCTTGCAGCGCCGCTTCGATGCGGCTGCCGGCGTAGGCGTCGCCGAAGATCGCCTTGGCATCGGAATCGGTGGCATGCGCGGTCACGCGCAGCTCGAACGGGTCCTTGAACGCCCATACGCCGCTGAACTGCGCATGCGAATAGCCGCTCCTGGCCACGACCTCGTCGCTGAGGAAGTAATGAGCGACACTCACTTCGATGCGGAAGGCGTCGTTGATCGGGAACTTGGCACCGGCCTGCACATAGGTGCCGGCGGCGTCATAACCCAGGGCTTCGTTCGAATGGCCGACCGCGGCCCAGTAGTGGTCCTTGTAGGTCAGCGTGCCGTTGAATTCGATCCAGTTGAGGTCGAGCGCAGTGGCCGGGTACTGGTAGCGCAGGACGTTGACGTCCACCGCCCAGTCATCGTTCAGGGCCTTGCCCCAGCCGACGGTGAAGTCCAGTTCGGCATTGGCCCGCGTTTCCGCGGCGAACTTGACGTTCGAGCTCCAGACGGAGGCATACAGTCCGGACTTGCCCGCGACCTTGAAGCCGGCCTGCACGGCAGGTTCGCCCTGCGTCTGCGTGCTGCCGCGCCAGACGTAATCGGTGGTGAGGGCGGCATTGCCGCTGAAGTCGGCGGCCTTGGTGTTCGAGCCCAGGCTCATGGCGCCTACAATCGCCGACAAAAACGCAATCAAGGGCGCGCGTGCTTCGCGCTGCCGGAATAGGGTCTGTTTCATTGCCTGCCTGAGAATGGTCCGCGAGGCCTTCTGGCCACGCGGAAAATTCTCGGCAGATAGGGCGTAAAGCTTCTATTCGGCAGAGGTGACGTTACGTAAATTCGGCGTGAATTCTTAGTGCGCGAACGTCCGCTCATGGCCGGCATGTGACCGTCAGTCAGCTGGACACAGGGCAAACTGCTGCACTCCATCAGCGCAAAAATGCCGCTTAGATCTTCTGGCAGAGCTTGAATGGCGCGTCGATCAAGCACGCTGCGCGATTTGCGCTCGTCGATCCCGGAATCGAGTCAACGCGCCGGACAAGGCCTCCGCCCGATCCCTGAGCATCTGCATGCGATGGCGTGTGAGCAGTACGCTGTGAATCAGCTTCGCTCGCTGCAACCGTTGCTCGTCGGTCATGGGCATGTGGAGCGGAATGAGATCGTTGCAGATCGCACGGACAGTGTGCAGGGAATCGACTGCTGCGCGTGCGGCGATCGAGGCTTCGTGCATGTTAGGCATACCACTCTCCTGAATAGGAGCTCGCGACGTCGGCTTAAAGGACAATCCCAGGGGAAGGAATGTGTGCGCCAGGACATCGCGAGCTGATGACAGAGTGCCGGAAGCGGAGCCGATTGGATGCAGCATTTTGTCGCGGTGTTTTGTAGGAAATCTCCTACAGCGGGTGTGCGATTCGGGTGCCAGAGACGCCGGACTGTTTGCAGGAATCACAGCCAAAGCCATGGCACGTTGGGCAGGTCGCATACCGCCACTCGCGCCGGTGGATGAACGTCCCGACCGTGCAGTGGTAGCAAGGTCTTCCTGCCTGGTGCAGCCCTTGGCAGGATCGCGCGCACCGATCGCACAACCCTGGTGGTCCCATGAAGTTCGTATTGCGTGTCATGTGGCAAGGGTCGCCGGACTGGATCTCACGACTTGATTCGCGCAATCGGATTCAGACTCGCATCGAATGACCGCTCAGTGTCACCGGATCGAAGCTATGGACATGCTCGAGTGGTCTGTCCGCGCAACGGCCGACCAACCGCCCTGGGAATGAATTCTTCGTCTTCTAAGTCAGCACGCTTCCGGCCAGTGATTTGGTCGACTTGCTGCCTCGGCCGTCGTTTAGTGCCGTTGAGGCTGTATGTGCGGCCGTCGCCGACGATTGCTTGCGCTGTCGCCAGCCGCCGGGGGCCTTGTTGTCCGGCGGCGTGCCCGGCTCGCCGGATGGGATGGCGACTTCGGCGGTCACAGTCTTCGGTCGGGATTCGTCACCGAGGCGGGGCGACAGGGCATCGCGCTGGCCAGGATGAGAGCTATTACCGAGCATCGCTCGGTAGCGCGCGTGGTCGGGTACTTTCAAGCCGGCGCGCCGGAACTCAATCCTGCGGTCAAGTTGTTGCAATAGCCCGCGCTGAACCGCCCCGGGTTTCGTGGAGGCTGTTTGGTTTAAGTCACGCCGCCATTGCGACGGGACTGGCGAGATGCCGGTAGTAGTTTGCCTCGGCTTCTGCCGGCGGGATATAGCCGATGGGTTCGAGT